>Ga0208980_10000309_pt1 | contig 26544 bp, 17 predicted proteins | sample WetSurMetagenome_3_FD_187993 | JGI IMG/M metagenome (GOLD analysis project Ga0208980, IMG submission 187993) | Wetland microbial communities from Twitchell Island in the Sacramento Delta, sample from surface sediment Aug2011 Site A1 Bulk (version 2) | ecosystem: Environmental > Aquatic > Marine... | reverse complement strand
AGTTAAAAAGTTCATTTTATCATTCAGCCCTTAATATCGTTTCAAAACAATAAATCCGCTTTTCTTAAAGACCTGATCATTACCTTTTGACTGGATCTTTAGCAGATAATAATATGTCCCTTCCGGAAGATCAACCCCTTTTGAGTTTTTACCATCCCAGTCGGTCCATTCATTCCCGTTACGGTTTGAGGTCGAAAATACTTCAGTCCCGGCTCCGTTCACGACTTTCAGTTCTGCTATCTGGTTCGGCAGATCGAGTCCATTGATTTTGAATGTGTTATTATAGCCATCAGGATCATTATTCGGAGAGAATCCTTCGGGAATGAGAAGATCGTAGATAGAAACGCTGACCTGGTCCTCCATTTTGCAGGCTCCCCTCGTTACAGTCCACAAATAAACATTCAAACCTTTGGATAATCCGCTGATTTTGGTATTATTATCTGTATCATTTTCAAAGCTACCGGTACCTTCCACAACTGACCATAATCCAGTTCCTCCTGAAAAAGGCGGATCAGCTACCATTTCGACGATATAATCAAATGAGTAGATTGTAGTATCCGGACCGGCATAAATCGTTGAGCCGGCAGGCAAGGAATCAATTACGAGGTCAAGCACATTTGAAGTGCTTTCACAGCAATTATTTGCTCCCGAATTGACAATTCTACGATATTTTATTGTTTTTGTCATTACCGGAGGCTGATAAGTACCGTTCGTCAGATTGTTTGTGCCCACTGCCGGGCTCCATGTATTTCCATCCTGACTTTGTTCCCACAGGAAAGAGTATGTTCCTGAACCTCCTCCTCCTGAAAGACTTGTGCCCGATGCCTGGGTAAGAAGTTCGGGAGTGTCTGATTTGCAAACGGTCTGATTACCCGATATTGTGTTGTTCGTTATCAGCGGCAGGATAGTCACCTTAATCGGGGCACTCTCTGAAGAGCATTGTCCCGATACAACCCTCCTCCTGAAATATGTAGTGGCCGTAAGCAAAGGCGGCTGATAACCGGTTGCTGTTGCAGCAGTTGTAATGTCTGTATAAACAGAATTATCGGTTGAAGATGACCATTGGTATGCATAACTGCCTGAGATGTTCGTGCCCCCTGTTGCATTTAAACCAATAAACCTGTGAGGTGTGGCACCGTTGCAGAGCGTTGTATCGGAAACTCCTCCGGACAGGAGGGATATTGTATTATTTGAAATAGGCTTATGCACTTTAATTATAACAGATTTACCAATATCGGAGCATGCAGATGAAAGAACGATCCTCCTGTATTTTGTGGTATCTGTCAGAACCGGCGGGACAAAATTCCGGCTAGCTACATTTATATAACCTGAGATATTAGTCCAGGAATGGCTTTTTGTGCTGTCCTGCCAGGTGTAAGTGTACGAACCTGCTTTTCCATTTAAGGGAACTGAGCCTGTTAATAGTGCTGATGTCGATCCCGAGCAAATTGTCTGATCGGCCGGCGTAACAAGATTATTTGTAATAACAGGATATTCTGTGATGGCAACCGGTTTGCTGACATTTTTACAGACATCATTGCTACCTGATAATACAATACGCCTGAAATATTCCAGGCCAGGGAAATAAGATGCGGATTCATTGGGATCATAATCTGATAAATTGTTCGGTCCGGTAGCTGTTACCCATGTAAGTCCGTCAGTGCTGCTTTCCCATTTGTACCTGTAAGTATTGTCACCACCGCTCAGTGTCGGAGTTGATGTCCCGGTCAGGTTTGCAAAGGTCATTCCCTGGCAGATCTCCTGCGGAAGCGTAAGAATTGAATTGTTTCTCACTGTATCAAGAACATTGATCCTTACTGACGAACTGACATCAACACACGATCCCGAATGTACAGTGCGTCTGTACCATGTCGTTTCAGTCAGCCCTGCTGGCGGCAGATAGCTGGCTGTCGTTACAGCCACATCAGTAAAGACAGAATTATCAGTGCTCGATGCCCAGGAATATGTATAAATCCCGTTACCGTCCTGAAGGGTTAATAGTGAATTTAGTGCGGGTGGATCCTGTCCGTAGCAGAGAGTATCAGGGTTTCCTATTGTGTTGTTTTTAATTGATTGATGAACTATGATTCTTACCGGCTGACTTATATCGGTTATTACAGCACCATTATCCCTTACCACACGGCGGAACCAGGTAGTCTGAGTCAGCAATGCCGGTGGAGTATAATGTTGTAGATTATTGGTTCCGGGTGCTGCTGAAAATCCAGCTGTCGCTGATGTAGTACTGCTCTCCCACTCGTAAGTATAAGGTGGAGTTCCTCCCACAGGTTGTGTTCCAAGCATCTGTCCGTACATAATATTTGAACAGACAGAATCGACTTTATTGCCGGTTGCTCTTGTCCGGATGTGGTTAAACAAAAATCCGTTTAGTTTAGGAATGAAGTTATATTTTATTTCCCCGGTACCTTCTGAAGGAGTAGTCGGAGCTGGAGTCCCATAATTTACCGTCGCACCTGAAACAAGTGTTGGCAGATTCGCCGAGCTAAGCCAGATGAGCCCTCCACCACCTCCACCACCTTCACCAAAACCACCCGGATTGTTCCCTCCATTTCCACCATTTGAGCCAATCTGGATCTGACTTGCAAATCCCTGGAATGAAAGTGCGATTGAGCCTCCGGCTCCTCCTCCTCCTGCGCCAGCATTTGAAACAGCATTTGCTGCTGTAACACCATTAGATCTTATCAGATGATTATTTCCATCGATCGTATCAGCAATAATTATTACTATACCGCCTCCATTACCTCCTGACGATGCTGTTGAACCTGAGGCCTGGGTTGAAGCGCCTCCGCCGCCACCAAAGAAAATTCCATTTTGTATTATTGAACCGATAACCGTAATACCGCCATATCCACCTTCACGCGGGTCATTTGCACAAAGACTTGATATTTCAAGACCACCGTCGCCACCTTTACCACGGTTTGATCCACCGCCACCGCCTGAGTACATTCCATTTCCGCCACCACCCCCTGTGAAATTCCTACCCTGTCCTTTAACATGATTAGGAGATAAAAGAACTTTTGAAGCATCATGAATTGCAATTCCTTCACCTTTATAACCTGAGTTATTCCATGTATTCGGATAAGAATAATGATTATTTGCTGTTTCATTTGTGCGAACGCACTCCCCGATCCCAGTATAACCCAAAGCTCCGGTAAATCCCTTTCCGGTGACATCGATATCTGCATTCAGTGTAAGTGTTTTCCCTGCCATAAGTGCAAGAACTCCGCCTGTACCCGACGTACTGTTCCATCCCTGGCTAGTAAGGGTGGCTGTTACAGTCGGAGACTCATAGAAAGGTATCTGAACCAGCTGAACATTACTGGCAACATCATAAGTATTAATGTAAACAGGACTGGTGAAAAAAATATTTCCACCGGCAACCGATTGAATGATAAGAAATTCATGCGCTCCGGGTTCACCATATTTTGACTGAACAGTCAAACCATATGAATTATCCTCAACTGTTTGAATGCCAACTCCATTCATCTGAATAAGCATAACATAGTCGCCGGCTGAAAACTGTGTAGCCTCTGCCGGATTAACGGAAACAAACCCTGCACCTAAAGAATTTACCTTGGCATATTTGTTGATGATACCATTAATATTTTCCTGACAAATAATATCACTGCTGCTAAAACTAAATAAAATTAGCAGCATAATGAACAGTTTATTAATATGGTATGAGATTCTGTCGGCCATCAAAAACCCCGTGTTTACTCTAGTAAACGCTAAAATTGCTAAATAATTGAGAGATCAATCCAATTTTATTATGTTCCTATTGATTTCCTGATTTTTCCTCAGGTATTATGAACGGAAGTTCAATGTAAAAAACTGATCCTTTGCCTGGTTCTGATTCAAACCAGATCCTTCCGCCGGCATTTTCCACATACCTCTTAACTATTGACAATCCAAGCCCCATGCCTGATGATTTTGTGGTAAAATTCGGAGTAAACATTTTTTTCTGAAATGATTCCGGAATCCCTGTTCCGTTGTCAGCAATAGCAACAATTATTTTCCCTTTCCCCTTTTCAAGATTAACCTTTATAATACCCTCTTCCCCTGGCGGAATTGACTGGATACTGTTCTTGATAAGATTGGAAAAAATACCGTTTATCTGTTCTTTATCAGCATAAATAAAAATCTTTTCATCATGTGGCCACCCTATCCTGAAGGTAATATGTTCGCTGCCCTTAAAAAGTTCAAGGGTGGTTTTTATTTGTTCAAGAAGGTCAACTGAACCCGGATTTGCTTCAGGTATCTTTGCAAACGATGAGAATGCTGAAGCTATTGAAGAAAGATTTTCAATATATTCGATTTGGTTTTTAGTAAATCTTTCAAGCTTTTTCTCAAATCCCGGAACTCCATCGGTCCACGATTTAAAAAGCTGCTGGACATTAAGCTTCATCGGAGTCAATGGATTTTTGATCTCATGTGCTATCTGCTTTGCCATTTCACGCCAGGCATATTCCCGTTCGGAGTTTGCCAGTTTCTGGGCACTTTCATCCAGTTCATCGACCATCCGGTTATATTGCCTGACGAGTTCTCCTACCTCATCGTTACCATTATAATAAAGATGTTCACTTTTCTTGCCTAGTTCGACAGATGCCAGCCGGCTGCTGAGAACTGCAAGAGGCGATGTAAGGCGGCCACTGATAAAAACGGCAAGACTCATTGCAATTACTATGAAAAGAAGTGTAAAGTTGATAATTGTAACTATCAGGTTTGAAATCTCTCTTGTCAGAACGCTCTGCATCCTGAAATATGGTAGATTGAGATATGCCAGAAGCTCATTATTAGTATTATAAAAAGGAATATAGGCAGAAATATATTTTAGATTGCCGATCATCTCTTCATGAAGGTATTCACTTCTGCGGAGGGTTGAAAGGTTTATAAATGCCATATTGTTCATCCTCCGGCTGGTAAGGTTCCTGTAAAATATCTCAGGCCTCGATGTCGCGATAAGGTATCCGTTCAGGTTATAAAGATTTATGTCCGTGTTAAAGATATTTGAGAGTTTAATAAGCATCTCATCCATTGAATTGTAACTATTGCTTTTCCAGTCAGAGGCCAGAAACAATTCCATCGATATTCTGCTTTCCAGTTCAATAGAGACGGAATTCAGTTTTTCCTGTATATTTTCGTAATGCTTTGTCTTGTATTGCTTGACTGCCAGTGAAGCTATGACCACCCCGATCAGGGTAAAAGAGAATAATAGTATCCCGATGAATGACATTTGCAGTTTTTGCCTGAAGTCAAATCCTGCAGGAGCTTTTATTACGGGTTTCTTTATGATTATAAGAATAAGATTTGAAAAAATGAATATAAAAGCGAAAAGATATGCAAAGGAGATAATCAGATCCTGTGCCTGTACAACCGGCCAGCTTATTATTACAGTCACATTCCCGTTTTTGTAAAGCGCATGGCTGTATGAATCAGCTTTAAAAAATCTGAAATCCTTCACTTTTTCAATATATTCTGCATCTGTTTTACTATAAGGGAATTCTCCTGTTCTCAGCACGATTTCTCCATTAATGTATTTGCTGAAAGAATAGTCTTTCAGCTTTGCATAGCTGTGATATTTCTTATCTAATAACAGTTCAGAATATCCTATCTGATAAACATTTATATCGCTGAAAAGGTCGATAAAGAGACCGTTAACCCTGCTGTTGCCATATTCAAAATAAACCTTTCCTAGATAATTTGATCTTCCCTGTTTATTGTTCATAAAATAAAATCCCGTACCGGTTAGTTGTTCTCCGTCGGCTGAAATTTTCTGCTCAAAAAAGCTGAAACAATCTTCTATCGATCCATTTTGGTCACCAACATTCAGATGATCATTTTTCCGGCAAAGCACAACATTCAGATTAAAATTCTCCCAGTATCCTCTGAAATATCTTTCGTGCAGATAATTTGAGATAGTATCAAAATCATTTCTTTCAAAGGTTATGACATCCATCATTGTTCTCAGCACAGTATCTCCTGATATTTTTGGCCACATATCGAGCAGAAGATGTTCCGCAGTCGGGTCATTTTCAGTAGAATATGAAACCAGCTGAATTTTAACTTTTTCCTCAGTCTTCTTTTTTGAAAGGTACGTTATGAGAAAAAGAGAATATAATCCGAAGACAATCGAGAATATAACTGTCTTATTAAAAACTCCTGCTTTTTTTCTTAACAAAAACCATATAAAGATCGTCACAAGAAAATAAAAAAGAGCAACAGGAATCAAAGCCTGCGGGTCTCTGAAAAAGAAAACCGGAAGGATCACCAGTGCTGTCACCACTGATAAAATAACCGTCCTGGTGTCTGGCTGCTTTATTATCTGAAAGATCTTAAGGGTGTACAGAAAAGGAATGCCGAATAGCAGTATTACTGAGACAAATCCTGTGAAGCTGAAGAAGTTAAGATCCAGAACCTTAAACGTCTCAAAATTGATATTTGAGTTGAAAATCAGGTGACTGAAAACAATGTGATAAAGAGCAAACAGCAAAGCTCCCGGAAGCATAAAAAGAGTAAGAAACAAATAACCTGATTTATTAGCTAATCTGTCTGTCTTAATGTTCCTGAAAAAGACAAAAGCAAGCACCGATAGCAGAATGCTCAATAGCAGAAGATGACCAAGTGAAGGTATAAAGGCATTCATGGTGTATCTGTAAGGCGAAAATAATTCCGTCTGAAACAGTACGACCGGTCTCCGCAATAAAAGAATCAGCAGGTAAACTGAGGCTAAAATTATAATGCATGAAAGAAATGCAGTGATTTTCCTCTTACGTGCAATCAGATACTCAACAAGACAGAGTGTAAGGTATAGTATCATTAAAAGAACAAGGCACCATATTAATAGTGGCACATAGATGAAATATGTCTTCCCTTTCTCTGAAGGATATAACAGCGAAAACAGGAAAGTGCCGTCTCCAGCAAGTACCTGGAATTTTGAAGCATCGCTGTTCCTTGTGAATCCTGTGTTTTCGGGTATATTGAAGTCTTTCACAAAGCCATTTCTGATAATGTCATTTTCAAAACCAAAATCGCTCCTTATTCTCAACAGGCCCACAATTATTTCATCCCCGGCCTGGACAGATTTGGTCAGAAACCATCCGTTCTGGACAAATATTAATTCCTTTTTATAAAGTGAATCGACAAGAATCTGCGGGACGTCAAAATCGGTGTCTGACCAGTAGATAAGTTTCTTACCAATGTACTCAAGAATAGTGATATGGTTCTGTTCAGCAACTGAAAACAGATTGTTTTCAGCGGTTGATCCATGCGTTTCTCCACGGGCCAGTATAGGTTTCATTCCTTTCAGGCAGTTCTCCATAATCCTTTCCTTCTCCTTCAGGATCCTGTTGAACCTGTTAGTTCTGAACCTGTATTCAAAATCACCCAGATATATTGATTCTGCTGCAATTGCAAAAAGTATCAGACCAATTAAAAGGATAAACGGTGCAATCTTTAATTTTCCATCTTTCATAATGTCATCTTATCGGTCTATACATGATGGTAAGGTTCACCTTTTATTATCGTGAAAGCTCTGTAAAGCTGCTCCAAAAACAGTAAACGTACCATCTGGTGTGAAAATGTCAGTCGGGAGAGGGAAATGCGTGTGTCTGCTTTTTCAAGAACTTCTTCTGAAAAACCCCAGGCGCCCCCTATCACAAAAACAATTCTCTTCTTTTGCAGCATGAAAATTTTCTCCAGCCAGGTTGAGAATTCAACTGTTGAAAACTCTTTCCCTCTTTCATCAAGTATCACAATATAATCGTCAGCCCTGAGAAGTTTCAGAATATGTTCACCCTCCCGGATCTTCTGCTCCCGCAAAGGCATGTTTCGACTGCTCTTTATATCAGGTATGGTAAATATCTCAAAAGCTGAATATTTTCTTATCCGTTCTTCAAAAATTGTAATGCCTTCTGCCAAATATCTGTCCGAGGTTTTTCCTGTTTGTAATAAAGAAATTTTCATAATTATTGGCCCGACTTTTGTACACTGTAAAATGTCCGGCGCTGTTTACAAAAATAATAATTAATAACTTGCTCCGGTAATTATTAATAGGCTGAAAGACATAAACGTATATTCTTTAAAATAAATTAGTTTAAATTTGCGATGGATTTAACCTGATAGTAGAATGTAATTAAACTGAATTAAATGAAGTTCATAATTTCAATAACGGTTGCAGTATTTATGATAGGTACCCTGACTGCAATTACTCAGGAGCAGTCAAAAATCCCCGCTGGTATATCTCTAGCTATAAAGTCAGGAAATGCTGCGGAACTTTCAAAATATATGAATTCGACAGTTGAACTTCTTCTGCTCGATAAAGAAGATTTCTATAAAAAGAATGTCGCCGAAACAATTCTGAAAGACTTTTTTAACGAATACCATACCAAAGAATTTATTATCCGCCATCAGGGTGCAAAAAATGATGCACAATATGCAATAGGCAACCTTGAAACTGAAAAGGGCAATTTCAGGGTCTATTTCCTTCTTAAAAAGGTTGGCCAGGAATTACTTATACATCAGATACGTATTGAACCCGACAATGCAAAATAAAATTCTGAGGGATTTCATTTTAAGATGTCTCGAAGAAGATGTTGGCGATGGCGATCATTCATCCCTTGCATGTATCCCGGCAGACGCTTACGGTAAAGCCCGGCTCCTTGTAAAGGAAAATGGTGTGCTGGCAGGTGGCCAGGTTGCTGATGAGGTATTCAGAATGGTTGATAATGATCTTAAGTTTGAACCATTTATCAAAGACGGTACCAAAATTGTTCCCGGGGATGTAGTATTTCATATCTCAGGAAGAATACAATCAATATTAAAAGCAGAGAGACTTGTCCTGAATATCATGCAAAGGATGAGCGGCATTGCAACAGGCACAAACCAGTATGTTGAAAAGCTTAAGGGACTTAGAACAAAAATCCTGGATACCAGAAAGACCACTCCCGGAATGAGATTCCTTGAAAAAGAGGCTGTGAGAATTGGAGGCGGCCTGAATCACAGGATGGGACTGTATGATATGATAATGCTGAAAGACAATCATATCGATTATGCTGGGGGTATTGAAAATGCAGTACGGAGCACAGGAGATTATCTAAAACGTACCGGCAGGAAACTTAAAGTGGAAATCGAGGCCCGTAATCTTGATGATGTCAGGAAGATTCTTGAAACAGGAGGAATAGACCGCATCATGCTTGATAATTTCAGCATCAGTGAAACCAGGGAGGCAGTTAAAATTATCGGTGGCCGTTATGAAACCGAATCATCCGGGGGAATTACACTTGATACAATAAGAGGCTATGCTGAATGCGGTGTCGATTACATTTCGTCTGGCGCCCTTACTCATCATATTAAAAGCCTTGATATGAGTCTTAAAGCTTTTTAATTATGAGGCTCATCAGAGGAGGCAAAAAATTTAAAGTGCCAGAGAAGACCAGAAATCTCGTTCTGCCCGGATTTGATGGCATACCGATAAAAGATGTAATAAAATTTGTAATCAAAGGCTTCAGGAGAGGAGTACTTGTTACCAGAGCGTCCTCCATTGCGTTTAACCTGCTTATGGCTCTTCTGCCGGCCACAATTTTCCTGTTTACACTGATCCCTTTTATCCCGATTCCTAATTTCCAGCAGGAACTGATAAGAATGTTTGAAAGCATCCTGCCCGTAAATGCCTATTATCTTATGGAAAGCACTATTGTGGACATTGTGACAAATAAAAGCGGCAGCCTGCTTCTTGTAATGTTTTTTGCAACAATAGTATTTTCAACAAACGGGATTCATGCAGTTATCCATGCATTTGTAACTACTTCACATCATTTCAATTCACGGTCGTGGCTTAATCAGAGGAAGGTTTCTGTTTTGCTCCTTCTGGTAGGCCTCATTATGATTGCAATAGCCGGAGCCCTTATTATATTCGGGAAAATGGCAATTAATACGCTGGTGGAACTTGGTATCCTGGAGAAGAGCCTGGTAATCTCAATATTTGTCCTTCTGAAATGGATCGTTGTCGTCCTTCTGCTCTTTCTGGCTATTTCTTTACTGTACTATCTGGCACCTGCAAGGAGGCATGATTTTAGATTTATCACACCGGGATCGACTCTGGCAACTATATTATTTATTATAACTTCTCTCGGGTTTTCGGCTTATGTAAATAATTTCGGACCTTACAATAAAATATATGGATGGATCGGAACATTGATGGTAATACTAATCTGGCTTTACCTGAACTCAATTGCACTACTGATCGGGTTTGAACTTAATGTTAGTATTAAAGATGCCAGTTTTAACGATTCTGGAGCGAATGATGCCGAAAGTGCTTTAACTGGCAAAAGTCAAAAAAATAATTATTTTTAGAGCGATATTTCTGATAAATGAAGAATTGGATTTTTTTATTTTTCCTGGCCGTTTTCACCAATTGTAAAGGACCTGTTGAGGAAACCTATTTTACCCCGGAGAAAGCATCAGCCAGTTTTAAAGAGATCGAAGAGATCTGTAACCAGGATGATGGAAAACTCTGGGGCCAGAATCTGTATGGACCTCTAATGTACGTAGACAGGAACAGCAGAAAGATTTTTGCCAATCGACCAGACAGTGTAGGTCTTCTTAAACTTAAAGACGGGATATTTACTGGCTTTTACCCAAAAGAAAACATAATCAATACAACAGCAGTAAAATTTGGAGGAACACATTTTGGGATGGCTCCCCTTCCTAATGAAGAAGATACTTACAGGTTAACAACCCGAGCCATTCATGCACTTTTTCACAAATACCAGCAAACGAAAGGTATCAATCCTGAATATTTTAATGCCGTAAATATGGATGAAAAAGAGGCTCGGATCTGGATCAAACTTGAATGGAAAGCTCTTAAAAAAGCTATCGGTTCCGATGGTGAAGAACAAAAGCTGGCGATCCGGGATGCTCTGATCTTCAGGGGATCGAACCGTGAGACATTCCCGAAGTATATAAATATGGAAAACAGGTTTGAGACATATGAAGGTCTGGCAACATTTACATATTTGCTGTTCACCTCAAAATCTCCTGAGGAATATAAATCAAAGCTCTTTGAATACCTCGACAGGATCTATTCCTTTCAGTCATATTCAAGGTCATATGGTTCCATTCACGGAGCATTGTATGCCACTTTGCTGTACTTCAAAGGTTTCGATTTTAAAACAATCGCAACCGACACCATTGATCTTGGTAACATTGTCAGAGAGTTGTATCAGATCGAATTGCCACAGGTATGCCGAGATGTAGCAGGAAGCATCTCGATTAACTACAATTTATCCGAAATTCATAATGAGGAGGAACAGAGACTTAAGGAAATCAGGGAGAGGCTTGACAATCAGGTTGGTGTTTTTACATCTAAACCGGTCGTCTTACTTGAGCTTGAAAGTCCTTATTTTGATTTCGAACCTGAAGATGTCCATTTCCTCGATACACTTGGTACTCTTTATTATACGATGCGGGTATCTGACAACTGGGGAAAGCTGACAGTCGACAAGATTGGCTGTCTTGTTTCAAACAATTATAAGTATCTGCGCATAACAGCCAGGGGCTTGAAAATCGACAAAAATCATGTATCCGGTGAAGGCTGGCAAATAATTCTGAATGATGGCTGGGAAATTAAGGAATCAGATCAGAATTACTTCTTAAGGAAATTAATTCCCTGAGAAGCTTTTTAGTGCCTCCTCCAACGACTTTATTTTAGATTCGGTATCGGACTTTTTCTTCCTTTCAAGTTCGATGACAGCAGGCGGTGCATTCTTCACAAAGCTCTCATTATTAAGCTTTTTCATGATTGAATCCAGAAAACCTTTAAAATAATCCAGATCTGTTTTAATCTTTGCCCTTTCGCTTTCGATATCGATATTTTCTCCCAGCGGAATATGAAATTCAGTCGTCTTCACCATAAATGAGGCAGCATTGCCTGGTTTTTCGGAAATAAATTTCACTTCCGAGATGTTGCATAATTTCATTGTAACTGGCAGAAAAAAAGAATCATAAGCAGCTATATCGGTTCTTACAAATAATTCAACAGTGTCCCTGTTCAGTATCTGTTTTTCTTTCCTTACTGTCCGGATTGCTGTAATAGTTTCTTTAACATTTTCAAATCTGGCAATTAATTCTTTGTCGTATTTCTTTGCCTTCGGGATGGAGGAGATCATAAGACTTTCACCATCTTTGCGTTCAATTATTAATTGCCATATTTCTTCTGTAATAAAAGGCATGAATGGGTGAATTATTCTGAGGAGGCTGTCCAACACAGAGATTGTGGCATCATAGGTTTTCCTGTCGATAGGTTTTTTGTACTCAGGTTTAATTATCTCCAGGTACCATCCTGAGAATTCGTCCCAGAAAAGCTTGTAGCTTTGCATCAGGGCCTCAGATATCCTGAATCTTTTAAAGTTCGAATCAATCTCACCAAGCGATTTTTTCAGGATTTCGTTCATCCATTTAACTGCAGCGGCAGATGATTCAGGCTGGACAATTTTATCATCCACCTTCCAGCTTTTTACTAGCCTGAAAGCATTCCATATTTTGTTTGCAAAGTTCCGTCCCTGCTCCGGAAGTGAATCATCATAAAGAAGGTCATTGCCTGCTGGTGAACACAACATCATTCCAACCCTTACTCCATCGGCGCCAAATTTCTTTATCAGATCAAGCGGTTCTGGTGAGTTGCCAAGTGATTTTGACATTTTTCTTCTTTGCTGATCCCGGACCAACCCAGTAAGATAAACATTACTGAATGGCTTTTTACCCTGATATTCATATCCTGCAATAATCATACGCGCAACCCAAAAAAATAGAATTTCAGGAGCAGTAATAAGGTCATTTGTAGGATAATAATACTTTAAATCCCTGTTATCAGGATTGTTTATTCCATCAAAGGATGTTATCGGCCAGAGCCACGACGAAAACCAGGTATCAAGGACATCTTCATCCTGCCGGAGGTCACTTGGCTTTAAGGATTTGTTCCCGCTTTTCTCCCTGGCGAGGGCCAGTGCCATCTCAGGATTTTCCGCAACCACTACTTCATTATTCATGTAATACCAGGCAGGAATCCTGTGTCCCCACCACAGCTGGCGGCTGATACACCAGTCATGCACATTCTCCATCCAGTGACGGTAAAGGTTCCTGAATTTGGCCGGATGCAGGTGGATTTCTCCATTCATAACCGCGTCGAGAGCCGGCTTTGAAATATCTTTCATCCTGAGAAACCATTGTACTGAAAGCCTCGGTTCAATCACAGCATTTGTCCGCTCTGAACGGCCGATTTTATTATTGTACGGAACAACTTTCACGAGATCACCCGTCCGGCTCAATTCCTTTTCAGCAAGTTCTTTTGCTACAAACCTGTCGATACCTGCGAACATGCCTGCATTTTCACTTATCGTTCCGTTATCATTAAAGACATCTATTGAGGGAAGCTTATGACGGAGTCCGATCTCGTAGTCGTTTATATCATGTGCTGGGGTTATCTTCAAACATCCTGTTCCAAACTCCATATCAACATAATCATCAAAAATAAAAGGCACTTCCCTTTTTGCCATAGGGACTATGACCTTTTTACCTATAAGATGCCTGTATCTTTCATCGGCAGGATTGGCACATACCGCAGTGTCACCAAGTATTGTTTCAGGCCTTGTGGTAGCGACCATTATATATCCCTCCTCTCCCACGATTTTATATCGGACATAGTAAAGTTTTGATTTCTCTTCAGTGTAATTGACCTCCTCATCCGACACAGCTGTCATTGCCTGAGGATCCCAGTTAACCATTCTTACTCCCCTGTAAATAAGTCCTTTATTATACAGATCAACAAATACTTTTATTACTGAATCGTATCTCTTTTCATCCATTGTGAAAAGCGTCCGGTCCCAGTCGCAAGAAGCACCCAGCTTTTTAAGCTGTTCAAGGATGATTCCACCATGTTTCCCTGTCCACTTCCATGCCTGATCAAGAAATTCCTCCCTGCTCAGATCACGTTTTTCGATCCCTTCTGCCTTTAGTTTGGCGACAATTTTTGCTTCTGTAGCAATTGAAGCATGATCGGTACCCGGCACCCAGCACGCATTTTTCCCAAGCATTCTTGCCCTGCGAATCAGAACATCCTGGATCGTGTTATTAAGCATGTGTCCCATATGAAGCACACCGGTAACATTAGGTGGAGGAATCACTATTGTATAGGGTTCTCTTTCATCAGGTTCGCTCTTGAAAAACCCATGTTTCATCCAGTAGTCATACCACTTGTTTTCGGCCCTGCCAGGTTCGTATTTCGAAGGAATTTCCATGATCTGCCTTTAATAGATTTCTTTTATTGAAGTGCAAAATTAAAAAAATATGTCAACATAACCTGTCATGGTATAAAAAGGTCTGAAAATCAGAAACAAGAAAAAATATTGAAAACATCAGAAATCATTATTCCAGGTCTGTAATTAAATTATTTTTGTACTGTTTTAATTCGAATCAGACAACTGTTTCCATATGCCGTCAATTTCAGATAAAGGCAGGGCTATGCCTGCTTCACCAATCAGAAAACTGGTCCCTTACTCAGAAGAAGCAAAGAGAAAAGGCAGAAAGGTTTATCACCTCAATATAGGCCAGCCTGACATTCCCACTCCGGATGTGGCACTTAACGCGGTCCGTAATATAGATCTTAAGGTTATTGAATACAGCCATTCAGCTGGAAATGAATCATACAGACTTAAGCTTGCCTCATTTTACAGGAAGATCGGAATAAATGTTGACCATACCGAGATACTTATTACCACAGGAGGTTCAGAAGCAGTCTTATTTGCCCTGATGTCATGTGTGAATCCAGGTGAGGAAGTAATTATTCCAGAACCATTCTATGCCAATTATAACGGGTTTGCTGTATCTGCCGGTGTTAAGATCGTCCCTGTAACCTCTTTCATTGATAATGATTTTGCACTTCCGCCGATAAAGGAAATAGAGAAAAAGATAACCCCAAAAACAAAAGGTATCATAATATGTAATCCAAATAATCCTACCGGATATCTTTATTCAAATGAGGAATTGTTCCATCTGAGGGATATTGTAAAGAAATATGATCTCTTCCTGTTTTCGGATGAGGCTTACAGAGAGTTTTGTTACGATGGAGCAGAACACCTTTCTGCCATGAAACTCGCAGGAATTGAAAAGAATGTAATCCTGGTTGATTCCGTATCCAAGCGTTACAGTGAATGCGGAGTGCGCATCGGTGCTCTTGTAAGTAAAAACAAAGAGATAATTTCAACAGCGCTTAAATTTGCACAGGCTCGTCTTTCTCCTCCAGGTCTGGGCCAGATCGCAGGTGAAGCTTCGATCGATACTCCTCCTGATTACTTCAAACAGGTAAATACAGAATACACTGCAAGAAGGAATTTTATGGTAGATGCTCTGAACAAAATGCCAGGTGTGTACTGTCCCAGGCCTAAAGGTGCATTTTATACTGTTGCACGGTTGCCAATTGATGATTCTGATAAATTTGCACAGTGGCTGCTTGAAGAATTTAATTACAGGAATCAGACCGTAATGTTAGCTCCTGCTTCAGGCTTCTACTCGACACCAGGTCTTGGGAAAAATGAGGTCAGAATTGCATATGTACTCAAGATTGATGATCTTAAAAACGCTATGGAGACTCTTTCTGAGGCACTGAAAGTATACCCTGGCAGGATATGAAAGGGGACAGCCAATGAGGAATAATTTACTTAATTGCATAGCAATAGATGATGAGACCTCAGCACTTAAGATTATAAGTGAGTTTTGTTCAAGAATTCAGTATGTCAACCTGATCAATACTTTTACAAATCCCTTTGAAGCCGTTCATACTATTAATAACAATCAGGTCGATCTGATTTTTCTCGATATTATGATGCCTCAGATATCAGGACTCGAATTCCTTAAAACCCTTTATAATCCGCCGATGATCATTTTTACGACAGCATTTAAGGAATATGCATTCGAGGGATTTGAAAGTGATGCAGTTGATTACCTTGTAAAGCCAATTGCATTCGACAGGTTTTCCAGATCAGTCAATAAAGCCTTCCAGCTTTCAAAACTAAAGAAGCCTGCTGCTACATCCGGTGAGGAAGTGCAGGGTTTATCACATGAGTTTTTAATGGTCAAGGTAGAATACAGTACAATCCGGATAAATCTTGATGACATTCTCTATATCGAAGGCCTGAAGGATTATGTCAAGATCTATACGGAGGGAAAGCTTATTCTTACAAAGACCACCATGAAGAATATACTTGAGAAGCTGCCATCCGGATCTTTTTTAAGGGTTCACAAATCTTATATCGTATCGGCCGATAAAATCGATATGATTGAAAACAGCAGGATTGTTATTGGAAATCAACGAATTCCGATAGGAGAATCCTACCGGACTTCATTTTTTGAAATGGTAAATAAAAATCTGATTTAAGGATTTAATTGTATTTCCGCTTCTCAAACCATAAAGCCCTCAGCGACATATCAAGATGTAAACCGATATAGTCCTCGCGGATAAGTCCACTTTTTGTGGTGCCGATTTTTCCAAGTTCCAAAGCTATATTGATCCCATTCAGGGTACCCTTAAGCGGTAAACCGGTTCCCAATGTCAATGTCCCGCAATTAATAGGTATGTTGTTTATTACCAGGTAGGACTGACGGTAGTCACCTCCAAATCTTAAAAATATCATCTTGACGGTCCCTTTTCTGTCACCAGGTAAAGGGAACTCGGTTCCAAATGAGTACCTATTGCTGTTCCTTGTTTGAAAGTAGATATTTGAAAACTCTATATTCTTCCAGTCGCTACGTTCAAAGTCGATTCCTGCTTTGAAAAAACCCTTGGTTACTGCAATTCCAGCCCCGAATGTCTCAGGTATAGAATATTTATACGTGTATTCCTTCAGTGTTTCTGTCCCTGTTGCCGTTTTAATAGTGGTCGTATTCTTTGTTCTCAGATCCTTTGATCTGCTGTAGATAAGACCAAGATTATATTTCCACTTTTTAATGTTAATCTGATAGTTTAATCCGTAGTTGAAATCAAAGTTTGAAACATAGGTAACATCCTTATAAGTATATTCAAAAGCAGCAGAGGATTCGTTGCGTGTAATATTGCCAAAAAGATAAGCTGCATTAACCCCGATTGAAAGATTCTTTATGATATTAGCTGAAGCTCCTATGTAAATCTGGTTCACCCCTCCTGATCCGGAAAAAGTTTCAAGATACTCATGCGCTGTTCCCTCAATAGGTGCTGTTGCATTTATGTTATATCCAATTGAGCTGTATGGTGAGAATCCGAAACTGGTTGCCAGCCATGGATTTATTCTGAATCCCATAAGCACGTATTTGAGATTCGCATTTGCATCTGTCTGATTATCATGTACTGTTGAGAATGATGAATATTTCCCGAATATTCCAACTTCAAAAATTGTTAACAGACTATCCAGGCCGCTGTAAGAAGCTGGATTCATGGGATTAACTGACATTTCAGACAGGAAGGCAATACCTGTTCCACCCATTCCCTTTGAAGGTCCAACACTGCTGCCTTCCAGAAATCCGATCCCGAAAATAGAATATGGTGATGATGTCGACTGAGCGAAGATAATGCCGGGTCGTAAAACCAGAAGTGATAATAACAGAACAGATGTCTTTACGAGCCTGTGCATTATATTCTAATATGTTAAAAAATAGATTACCAGCTTAATGCGCGGATTTTTACACTCAATCAGCAACCTGTCCAGTTTTGATGTGAAGTCATCCTGTGACAATCCGATTACCAATCCGTGTTCATAGTCAAAATATGAATCAGAAAACTCACTGTTTATAAATTTTGTAATATCATATGTATATGTAGCTTCCTCTTCATATAAATCATCATATACCAGAGGTGCTGTCAGAGAATTTCCCTGATCGTCCAGAAGAACTGAATTAAGCCTGTTTTCTTTATCAGTATCATAAATATATAGTTTCTCGGGTAAACTGAAAACGTCGTAGCTACCTTTGACAGGCTCAATTATAAGGTCTGCTTTCAGGATTTTCCACCTGCGTATTGCAAGGATTTCATCCACTGTCGGAAATCGCAGTTTGGGAAGGAGCCCCACAAGGCCCTGCATATAGCCTTGGTTATCAGTCTGGGTCGAGGGAATCTCATTGCCTTCCAATTTGATGTTGCTTAGCGGAGAATTGTGAGGATCATACATGACGTTATTAAACTGATGATTCTGCTCACCCATGGTGATTGAGATCTTTTTCAGTTCAGGCTCTTCATTATCAATATGATAATAGATTATTAATTTGAGATTGTCTGCATCGGCTATAAAACCAATTATTGCCTTATTATCCACAGGACCTGATTCTAATAAAAATCCTTTTAGATAATCGTTGAACATTTCGCTGGAGGAAACATCTTCATCCTTATTCCTGATCTTATTAAACAATTCTTCTCCAAGTGCATTAACAGGAAGATAGACTGCACTATCAGAAGAATTCGGTCCCGGATAGAAACTCACACTTCCAGTCACTTCAGGTGAAAAATCAAATGATGAAGTGTTATAAAGATATGAGGAATAAGGTTCTATCCTTTCGGTCAGCATATGGAGATTGAGCGTCATCAGCGATGTGGTGTCACCGTAACTGGTACCCTTGTACATAAGCATGAAATCTGCGGAATCGAATATTGCTTTCTCCTCAATTTCGGGAAAATCTGAATAAGCCAGGTCAAAATAAGCTCCGCACTTTACTGAACCGAAAACATTGTCTTCACAGCTTCCGGCATAAGCTACTTTTGTTGCTGATGTTTTTAGGGAATCAAGTAAAACTGTTGAAAGATCCACGCTGAATGTATCAATTACCTGCAACCTGGTCTGGGAATCCAAGAAATCCTGACCCATGGTAAACTCATACTTACTCGTGCAGGATGAAATGAAAATTAATCCCGTAATAAAAATGATTGGAATGAAAATAGAAGTCCCTGTAAATGAGAAGATTTCCTTACCTTCCTTACCCTCACCGATACCCTTCATCAATCTTTCAGTTTATGCAAATGAAAACTAAAAGAGGATGGGAACAAAGCAAAATATACAAACACCTTAAAAGAGTAGACCTACTGGCTCTTTATAAAGATATTTCTAAAACCTTAATTAATACCCTTTGCTGTGACGGGGATTATCTTAACCAATTAAGATTTATCGATAATAAGATGTGTCTCGTCTACAATTTTAAGGTATATATCTACTAGGCTTTTTATTGAAGTAACCTTCAGATAGTTTTGTGTTGATTATTAACATAAAAATATAAAGTATGATATACAAAAAGGGTAGTATTTGGATCAAAGTTATGATTCTACTTCTTGCAGTACCATTCTTTAATTCATGCAAAGGCGACGATACGGTTGAACTTATTGGTAACTGGGTTGAGTTATCTGACTTTGACGGCATACCACGTACAGATGCTGTTGGTTTCTCGATTGGAAACAAGGGCTATATTGGAACAGGGTATGACGGTGATGTAAGGCATACTGATTTCTGGGAATATGATGTCACCAGGAATTCATGGACCCAAAAAGCTGATTTTCCCGGGATAGCCAGAGCCGACGCTGTCGGATTTGGAACCGATACAAAAGGTTACATAGGAACCGGATATGACGGAAAAAACAGGCTCAAGGATTTTTATGAATATGATCCCGCTTCAAACAAATGGACCAGAAAAGCTGACTTTGGCGGATCAGCCAGACGCGGGGCTGTTGCGATGGTTATTAATAACAAAGGCTACGTCGGAACCGGAGATAGTGTTCTCTACTTTAAGGATTTCTGGGAATATGATCCATCAGCTGATGTATGGACAAAAAAGGCAAGTATCGGAGGAAGCAAGCGTTATAAAGCAGGATGTTTTGTTATCAGCGGAAAGGGCTATGTCGCTGGCGGAATTGATAACGGGGAATATCTCACTGATATATGGGTATATGATCCTGCAACAGATTCCTGGACCAAGAAAAGAGACATTGCCGATACATCTGATGAGACATATGATGACAAGTATTCAACAATAAAAGGTACTGGCAAAGTAGGATTTACAATAAATGGCAAGGGATATCTGGCAACCGGCGGCCAGACAACTGGAGTAGAAACATGGGAATATGATCCTGGCACCGATCTCTGGAAAGAGAAGTCAAATTTTGAAGGAACTATAAGAACAGACGCTGTCGGATTTGCAATCGGAAGCAGAGGATATTTAACAACAGGAAAAAGTTCATCTTACTACTTTGATGATATATGGGCATTCGATCCTGATGCCACCTTTGATGCAAATGATTAATAAAAGAATTCTATTGATTTTTGCCCTCTTCCTGGTGATTGTTTTTTTTACGGTCATATTCACCAAAAGAGGGCATTTTTATGAAGTAGAACTGTTTAAAAGTGAACAAGGCTGGGGTTATGATATTGTAAAAAACAATAAAACCTATATCCATCAGCCTTATATACCAGCGGTCGAAGGGCAGGTTCCATTCAGTACCAGGCAATCAGCAAGAAAAACAGGACGACTTGTTATCAGTAAAATCCGCAATCACGAATCACCGTCACTCACCCGGGACGAGATGAAAGCTATAATCGGGAATTAGAAAAGTCCTGAGGTCCTGCAGTCTTATGGTCTTATAATTTCAACACGACTGCACGACTGCACGACTACATGACAATTATTCATATAGCAGATATTTTGCCCTTATCTTTCCGAACTTTTCCAGTCCCTCCTTCCATGAAGCTCTGATCTCTTCCGAATCCATCCCTTCCTGGATCTGCTCCCTTAGCCTGGGGCCCGATGCAAGCACATCGAAATAGGAAGTGAAAAAATCACCCTTTTCCGGATAGCTGCGATAGGCATCGATAACCCATTTAAGATTCAGCTCAGGTGATGGCACTACTTTGTCTTTTATAGCATTGCGTAAATCAGTCCCATAGCATTTTATTCCGAGGAACGGAGGATTTTTTGCTCCCGGAACACTTGCCGGTGTAAAGCTGAACCCTTTATCCGGGAGCTTTGGTGATCCAAAAACCTGGAAAGGATATGAAGTCCCTCTTCCAAGCGAAAAACTTGTGCCTTCAAAAAAACAAATGGACGGATATAAATAAATTGATGTCTGGTTTGGAAGATTTGGCGATGGCTTTACCGGAAGTTCATACATGGTGTTATGAGTGTAATTCTTACACTTAATCACAGTAAGATCACATTTCACACTATTTTTCAGCCATCCTTCCCCGTTAAGCATCCGGGCATATTCACCTACTGTCATTCCATGGACCACAGGCACGGGATCCATTCCCACAAATGACCTGTAGACTGTATCTGCAATATTACCGTCGTAATAAAAGCCGTTGGGATTAGGGCGGTCAAGAACAATGCATTTCACATTGTTTTCAGCACATGCCTCAAGTACATAATGAAGTGTGGAAATGTATGTATAGAACCTTACCCCGACATCCTGAATATCAAATATGACTACATTAATATTCTTCAGATCATCTGAGGTCGGCTTAAGATGCTGACCGTAAAGGCTGATTATCTGGATCCCTGTAACAGGATCTTTCCCATCCTCAATTGTATTGCCCGCATCAGCGAGTTCCCTGAAGCCATGCTCCGGAGCAAAAATCCTGCTTATATTGATTCCAAGGCTTGAGAGAGTATCAATCAAATGCGTTTCCCCGACCATCGAGGTCTGATTGGCTACAATGGCAACAGACTTACCTTCTATCAGATGCTTATATTGATCAATCTGGTTTGCACCCGGTACCGGTATCTTTTTTTCTCCCTGGCATGCTGAAGATATAAAAGCTGCAACCAGAAAAGACAGAATAAGAAATGACCTCTTCATGAAAGAAGGATTTATTTATGTAAATCTAAGTTATTTTGGTGATATAAAGATTCCTCCGTGGATCTATGTGACTTCTCTGTGGTCTTTGTGTAATAAAAAGTTTTAAGATCTTACACAGAGTTGCACAGAGATAACACAGAGTTACACAGAGAAATGTTACTTTTGATTTAATTTGTTTCTGATGAATTTACCATATTTCATAGCTCACAGGCTTATTAAAGGGCGGCGCGAAGAAACTTCATTTTCCAGGCCGGTAAATGTCATTGCTATTATCGGGATTGCTATGGGTCTGGCAGTTATGATACTCGCGGTCTCAATACTTACAGGATTCAAGCAGCAAATAAGAGACAAGATAGTTGGATTCGGATCCAATATCCAGATACTTAATTTCGATTCAAATCTGTCGCTTGAGACAATTCCTATAAGCGATACATTGTCATTTGTTCCTGAGATAAAGCAGATCCCAGGTATTAAGCATATCCAGGTGTTCGCCACAAAAGCCGGTATCATTAAAACCGGGGATGCCATCCAGGGAGTTGTTCTGAAAGGAGTCGGAAGCGATTTTGACTGGAAATTCTTTAAAAGTAATATTGTCAAAGGATCAGCTTTTACAGTTACTGATACAGGACGTACCAATGAAGTAATCATCTCAAAAAAAATATCTGACATGCTCAGATTGAAAACAGGAGATTCATTCGCAATGTATTTTGTTCAGGATCCTCCCAGGAGCCGTAAATTTACAATAAGCGGCGTCTATGAAACCAGCCTTGAGGAATTTGACAAGATGTACGTTTTCTGCGACATAGGCCATATCAAGCGCCTGAACGGTTGGGAAGACGATCAGGTCAGCGGATTTGAAATATTTATTGATGATTTCGATAAACTCGATGAAATGACAAAATCAGTAAGGGATGTTGTCGGATACAGGCTCGTGGAAAACGAACCCAGATTCAGAGTCAAAAATATAAAGGACAGATACCCACAGATTTTTGACTGGCTTAATTTTCAGGACATGAATGTCATTATCATCATCACGCTAATGCTTCTGGTCGCGGGTTTCAATATGATCTCAGGACTTCTCATTCTTATCCTTGAAAAGACAAATATGATTGGGATCTTCAAAGCTCTTGGCTCGGAGAATGTTACAATCCGGAGGGTATTCCTGTATCAGGCTGCTTATCTTATCGCCAAAGGATTGTTCTGGGGGAATATTATTGGTATCGGGATGGCTTTTATTCAGCTTAAAACTGGACTGATCACTCTTGATCCCTCTTCATATTACATCAAAACTGTACCAGTGAATCTTGAGCTTTCACATATTCTTCTCCTTAATGCAGGAACAATGGCGGCAATTATCCTTATGCTTATTGTACCATCGCAGCTTATTAGCCGAATAGCCCCGGTGAAAGCAATAAAGTACGATTAAAAAGTGAGACAGAATCTTGTCTCCTTCCCGGGAACTGAAAGTACCCTGAGGTTTCCTCCATGAACTCTCATGATTTGCCGGGATAAACTCAGACCAATACCTGATCCGTTCTGCCTTGTTGTAAAGAACGGAACAAATATTTCGTCAAGGTTCTCAGGCGGGATACCCGGACCATTATCTGAAACACATATCTCAGGATGCAGATCAGAGCTGATACCTGCGCTTATCATTATCTTGCCTTCCGGAATATTTTCTATCGCCTCCAGCGCATTTTTAACAAGATTGATCAAAACCTGGGAAATCAGATTCTGATCAGCAAAAATCTCAAGATCATGCTCCTTTATCAAAAAAGATAACTCAGTTATGCTGCTTTTCTCCTCGGAAGCATAAAGTATTTTCAAACGGTTGAAAAGGTCATCCACTTTGAATAACTTTTTGTCAGGAACAGGGATACGCGTTAGTTTCCGGTACGATTCAACAAACGACATAAGACCTTTCCCCTGGTCCTTGATGACATTTAAACCCTGAAGTGTTGTGGCTATTGTTTTTGAAGTGATCTGATCCGGCAGCACGGGTTGCCCTTCTTTACTGAAAACATGTGAAAGGCTTTCAGAGAGGGAGGTTATAGGGGTTATTGAATTCATAATCTCATGCATCAGAATGCGTATAAGCTTCATCCACGATTCCACTTCCTTTTCATCAAGTTCATTCTTGATGTCCTGAATCGACAGGATAACAAATTCGTCATTATTTGTCTTTAGCGATACGGCCTTAAGTGAGAGCTGAATTTCCCCTCTTTCGGTCTTCATCGGAACTAGTTTTCTTTCAGAAGGCCTAATGCTGTTCAGAGTCTGGTACAATTTCTTATCTATACGTTCAAGCTGCTTGATATGTGTAAGGACGTCTGTCCCAATCAGCATTCTTGCTGATGCATTTGAATGCAGGATGAAACCTTTATTGTTAAATGTGATTATGCCTATAGCAAGATGTTCTATCAGGGTACGGAAATATTGCTCCTGATTCCTGTTTTCGATTTTCAGCCTTTGGATCTGTTCATTTACTTTATTCATATTCCTGTATATCTCTCTTACTGTGACGTTTTTCTCCACTGTTGGAAAAGAGAGATTGGATTCGTCATTTCTGACGGAATCAAAGAAGTACCTGATCTTCTTATTAGTGGTATTTAGGAATGATATTAGGTTTACTGCAACTATTACGATGGCCACGAAACAGATAAGAGAGAACCTCAGTGATTTTCCGGTCGCGATCAGATAGCCTGCAAGAACCGACAGGATCACTAAAAAAAGAACTCTTATCAACAAATTCAGATAGAGGTTTTTGCTTATCATTCTTTTTGCCTTTTTAACCTGTTATACAACGTCTGCCGTGTAATACCAAGCTGTTCTGCAGCAGCAGTGAAGTTACCATTATTCTTTTCAAGTGCCTGCCTGATCATCTGCCTTTCCATTTCATCAAGAGTTGTGAAAGAATTTCCGCTGAGTCCTGAAGTAGGTGATTTCAGGTAAAGATCATCAGGTTTTAAGACTGAAGATTCACTTAAAATCACAGCCTTTTCGATAGTATGCTGAAGTTCCCGGATATTACCCGGCCAGCCATAACTTAGTAGCTTGTCAATTGCCTGCCTGTTGATCTTAATATCAGGCTTTTTATATTTATAGCAATATCGTTTGAGAAAGAATTCAGCGAGTATAATAATGTCGTTACCTCGTTTCCTTAATGGAGGCAGTTCTATCTGAATTGTATTTATCCTGTAAAGAAGATCTTCCCTGAAGAGCCCATCCCTAACCATACCTTCAAGGTTCCTGTTGGTTGCACAGATAAGTCTTATGTCGGTAGGGATTTGCTGATTGGATCCCAGGCGTGTTATCTGCCTGTTCTCAATCGCGGCAAGCAGTTTGGCCTGTAGATGGAAGGACAGATTCCCGATTTCATCGAGGAAAAGAGTTCCTTTTTCAGCTGTTTCGAATTTCCCTTTCCTGTTTTCATGGGCATCTGTGAATGATCCTTTTACATGACCAAACAACTCGCTTTCGAAAAGAGTTTCGCTTAACGATCCGACATCAACACTAACTAGGACTTCTTTACATCTTGGCGAGAGACGGTGAATTTCCTGGGCAATAATTTCCTTTCCAGTTCCATTTTCACCTGTTATCAGAACGTTCGCATCCGTCTTTGCTACCTTTCGTACAAGACTGAGCACATGCATCAGTTCAGCGGAAGAACCAATGATGAACTTCTGGTCACGGTTGATTTCTTTCTTAAGTTCACTTTCCCTCTCTTTCAGATCCTTAACTTCCATTCTGGAAAGGTTCAGCTGTAAAGCCAATTTGAGGGTAGCAATTAGTTTTTCGTTATCCCATGGCTTAAGGACAAAATCAGAAGCGCCAGCCTTCAATGCTCTTACTGCCGTATTAATATCTCCATAAGCGGTGATCATAATAATTGATATCTCGGGATTTGTTTCCTTTATCTTATTGAGCCAGAATATTCCCTCATTACCGGTATTGACTCCCGCGCTGAAATTCATGTCGAGGACCACAAGGTTGTAATTCTTCCTTTTCAGCTCTGCGGCAATCTGATTGGGACTGGCAATAGATGTGACTTCCCCGAATACCGGAGTAAGCAGGATCTCCAGTGCACTCAGGATGCTTTTATTGTCATCAACAATAAGAATATTACCTTTAGGGGTCTGCATAAATATATACCTTCGTCAAAAAATCGATTTATAATCTCATACTTTTTTGCCCCCTTCCTGCATGGGGGCTGGGGGTTAAACTCCGTGGTTAAATTAATTTAAATAAGACACATGATCAAGATATTGTAAAATATTTTTACGTTTTATTGTAAAAAATATTTACCTAATTACAATGATCTAATTGTCAAATATCTGTATATCTATTAGATACGAGTCTGGCATAAAAATGGCTGGAGAGTTTTATATGCAGGACAAATTTGACTTTACAAAACCTGAGGATGAAATGGCCCGGGATCCTAGTATTTTTGAACGATAAGGTAATATTAACAGAAACGGTATTAAAATAATTTCATCATGATCATATCTGATTTAAGAACAGCAATAAGAAGCATTCTCCGGAATAAAGTTCCTTCAGCGATCAGTATTCTTGGTTTAGGGATCGGACTTGGATGCATAATAGTTTTAATAGCCCTTATAATTCACGAAAAATCTTTCGATACTTTCATTCCGGAACACAAGAATGTGTATCGC
>Ga0208980_10000308_pt1 | contig 26558 bp, 20 predicted proteins | sample WetSurMetagenome_3_FD_187993 | JGI IMG/M metagenome (GOLD analysis project Ga0208980, IMG submission 187993) | Wetland microbial communities from Twitchell Island in the Sacramento Delta, sample from surface sediment Aug2011 Site A1 Bulk (version 2) | ecosystem: Environmental > Aquatic > Marine... | reverse complement strand
GTATTATGACGCAAGCGCCTATCCCGATTCGATAAAAAAAGAAATACAATCCACTATCCGTGAATACGTCAAAAGAGCGACAAATGAAGAATGGCAGAGTCTTGCCGAAGGGAAAAGTGATTCCATAACGCATAGGCAGTTTATTAAACTGAACAGAATATACATGACCATCAAAACCGACCAGGTGGCGAACACGGAAGTTCTCTCCCAGTCCATGGAAAACATGAAAGACGTCAGGGAGTACAGGCGCCACAGGATACTTGACAGTAAAAACAGCATGCCCGGCATACTATGGCTGGTATTAATATTATCTTCTGTAATTCTGATTGCTTTTACGTTTTTCTTCAGCGTAAAAAATATATGGCAGAGGAATATCATGGTGACATTTCTTGTTTTTGTAAGCGTGCTGGTTTTATACCTGATATATGTTCTGGATAACCCCTATGTGGGTTCTGATGCTATCAAGCCGGATGCATTCCAGCCGCTGCTGGATATTATTAAAAGAGTTGAAGCCGTACAAAAGCCGATAAATTAAAAGGATTTAAGATACATTAGATACCGGTATAACCGGATTAAACTGTCATTAAATTTAAGAAGCCGTAAGTATTACTTACGGCTTCTTATTGAATCAAATTATTATTTGATTAAAATCATTTTCCTGACGGATGTAAATTTTTCCGCTGTAATTTTGTAGAAATATATTCCGCCCGGGTATTTATCCGCGATGAACTGAACATTATAATCTCCCGCCTGATGAGTTTGATTTACCAGCGTTTCAATTTTACGACCGAGAGCATCAAAAACAATAAGTTTTACGAAACTATTAATTGGAATACTATACTGAATATTAGTTGACGGATTAAACGGATTGGGATAGTTCTGCGATAATGAATATTTAAAAACTGCAGATTCAGATGTAATTACGGTTAAGCCGCCGGCATTTGTTGTGCGGTAAACTCTGTTGTTCTGGCCTGCAATGTATCCGACCGGTGAATTGTTTATTTTTACCCGGTTCAATCTTCCTTCCGCGGTTATACCATTTGTATTTAACCAGTTCATCCCTCCGTTTGTTGTAAAATACGTGCTTGTGTTAGTCGAAGAATAATAATCGCCGACAGCCCATCCTGAATTTGCGTTAATGAAATAGATTGAATAAAGTCCGGAAGCGCCCGGAAGGTCAGACTGATTTTCCCAGTTTGCACCTCCGTTAGTGGTTTTATAAATTGAATGCCTGTATCCGCATGTATATCCGGTGTTTGCATCCGTGAAGAAAATATCATAGAATATCCTGAAATCAGTTGTTGAAAACTGCAAAGCCCAGTTGCTGCCTGCATCAGTGGTTTTCAGAATATTTGAAGTTCCCGCTCCCGGATAACTCACAGTCCATCCCGTATTCATGTTTATGAAAAATATTTGCCCGCTTGATTGTATTGTGCTTACCGTCCAGTTTAAACCCCCGTTGGTGGTTTTAGCGAATTTATTTAATCCCGATGCATACCCGTTCAGGGAATCGAAAAACTGAAAATCGAGAATCCTGAATCCCAGATATATTTTTTCCGACCAGTTATTGGTTCCGTTTACAGTGCGGAAATAGTATCATTATCGGATGCAAGCAATCCCTTGTTTGCATTAAAGAAATAAACAGCATTCAGATTGAACTGCGTTGTGGGAAAAGACATATCGGTCCAGTTTGTTCCGCCGTTAGTGGATTTTCTGAATTGCCCCCCGTATCCGCAAACGTAGCCCGTCTGGGCGTCAGGAAAACTTAAATCGAAAATGTCAAAACCATTTCCCGTATTAACCTGAATCCACTGGGAGTCCGCCCCGGAATACGCGAAAGAAAAAAGGAGTAAAAGCAGTAAGATGTTTTTCATTTTTGTCCACTTGTTTCAGAATAAAACAAGGAGGGGATATTTATAGTTCGGGAAATATCTACGAATGACTCAGTATGACTTTTGTTTTATCGGCAGGGTCATATTTGACCCATACTTTCTTCCCGGCGGAAAATTTTGACAGAGAACTTTGCATTATCAGCCCGTAACATTTTGCGTCGTATGCAGGCATATTATCCGGCATTACAACGAGTTCAAAAAACCTGAATTCGTTTTTCCCATCCATGTAGATGTTTGTCCAGTCGCTTGTCTTGATTACTGCTTTGCATTCAATGCCCGCAGTCCTGATTCTTTTTTCTTCGTCTGCAATTCCTTTAACTGTCTGCTCAATCTGTTCTTTTGTTTTTCCCGGGAAATACGGACTTATGTCCGCGGATGCAAAGGTGTTGTTCTGTCCGCCGAAACTATCACCGAGGCTTTCAATTGCGACTGATTCCTTATCGTTCGGGTCATATCTCACAACGCAGTTTACTCCCGGCTGGTAATATGATGTCTGAAGGCGTGATATTATAAGTTTTATTTCTGCAGTAAACGGCGGTCCCGCCATGGGCGTTACTTCAATCTTAATTCCTATCTGCGGCTGATTGTTTACTGTTACTCCCGTATCGTATATTTCAAGTATCCTGCCGTTTGCACGCGTACCGGTTCTGAGAAGTTTTTTTGCTTTCACCCCCCTGAAATAAATTCTTCCGAAAGTAAGTCCGAATACAAGTATAAAAACCAGAGAAAAGATGATTCCAGGTATCGGTGCTGCGGCAATTGCCACAGCCATTCCGATTAATCCGCCGAGTATTCCGACAGAGAGCCCTATATAATATACTATTTTTTGTCCTTCAGGCCTCATTTGTTCTTATTTTTAATTGTTCCTTTTATTTTCCGGGCAGTTTAATCCCGGTAACCGAATTTTGCATATTAATTAAAACAAAGATAAATTTCAATTTGCTAAGTACCCGAAAGTTTCTTCTGCCTTCTGCTAATAATTTCCGGAGAAATAAAATGTTTTTTCAGATTCACACGCCCGTCCAGAGCTGCATAAAAAGAATTAATAATTTTTAAACTTGATTGTTAATTTTTTATTTTATAAAATTAAGCAGACAGGGTAATCAGAAAAGAATATGTATACAGAAAACATATATTATTTCTCAATTTTATCCACGCTTTTTCTTTTTCCGAATTTGTTTATCGGGTCCTTCCATTTGATTTCGGAAATAACGTGAATATGGTACTCATAGAAATGTGCTGAACCGGTACTTCGTTACCTTATCTCGATTAAATATTTAAAAAAAGAATAGAGAAACTTTTTAAATAAGTTTTTTTTCCGTATTTGCGGAAAATGAGCGCAGGTTAAAAAGAAATTAAAAACTTTATTAAAATTTAAAAGGAGATAAACCATGAAATTCTTTAAAGTTTTCTTAACCGTTGTATTATTATTTCCGTGCCTGCTGTTTGCCCAGCTTATGGACGTGGCAAATAATACAGCGAATAATATTAACCCGTCTTTCGTTACAGGCAATCTACCGGCAAGTCCTGTTAGAGTAAGTAATTCTGTAACCGATGAGTACGGTGAAACCGGGAATAACACTTTTCTGGGCGGTATTGGTTCAACGGGAGGCTATATCGCGGTTCCCGACGCGGGCGGGTTATACAACCTCACGACAGCCGGAACAGTTGAAGCCTGGGTTATGCCAACTGCTACAACAAGTTCTACGCCAATTATAGTCGGAAAAGGAGATGCAACAAATCTTAATTGGATTCTAGCCTGGTCTTCATCTTCGACCTTACTTGGATTCAGAATTGGTAACAGTTATACGACTAATACCGGAGGAACTCTTGTGCCCCTGAGTACATGGTCTCATGTTGCGGTAACCTGGACAGGAACACCCGGTAATTATACGGTTACATTTTTTGTTAACGGCGCTGCCAGCGGTGCCCCTGCTACAAATGCAGGAACTTTCAACGCTGCAACCTTAGGTGATTCATTGACTATAGGTTCTACAAGAGCAAGTTTCGCAGGAAAAGACTTTTACGGTTATATTGACGAAGTGAAAATCTGGAATGTTGTGAGAACACAAACACAAATCGCACAAAGCAGGTTTGTCGGACTCGGGGATTACACGGGCGCTAACACGGGAAACGCAATTACATCCGCAGCAAATTATACGGGATTATTGTCAAGCTGGACCCTAAATAATAACTACCGCGATGATATAGGGGGTAAACTCGGATATGCCAGAAACGGAGCAGGTCTTTACTGGTTTTCATATACGGCGGGATATCCGATACCATATAACTTTGCATTAAACTGCACGTCTGCTGCCGGGGTCAATGATTATGTTACCATTCCGGATAATACGGCTTTTGACCAGACTTCTGCGGGTACTTTTGAAGCGTGGATTTATTTGAATGCCGCGGGTGTTCTTCAGCCATTTTTCCAAAAGGGAAATTCGTTTGCAACAACTACCCTTGCCGCATATATATCTTCAGGAAATAAATTCGGCATTAATATTGGTGCACATAATTATATATCCACTGGTCCTGCAACTTTTCTTCCGAACAGGTGGTATCATGTTGCAGCTACCTGGACAGGAGGTCCGAACTTTACAGTTAATACATATGTAAACGGGCAGTTTGATTACACAGCAACATTTAATTTAGCCATGCCGACAGCCACAGGTCCCGCATGGATAGGCAGATATTATGGTACACAAAGGTTTAACGGATATATTGACGAGGTCCGTTACTGGGCAGGCGCAAGAACACAGGCTGAAATTCAGAGCACCATGTTTGCTTCATGCAGGTCATTGCTTCCAAATACAAATTTGAAAGGCGCATGGAACTTTGACGGTAATCTAAAGAATTTCTCCGCAACAACAGGTATTGACGGTTCTTTCAATACAGCCGCGCCGAATAACTGCAGGCTGTCAGCGTATGTAAATGAATCAATCACCGGTCCTGCACCAAATATTACATTTGTTGCATTCCCGACAGTGCTAAACAGTACAGGATATCCTCTTGGATTTTCGAGGAAAACAGGTCCGAAAAGCATCCCGGATCCTGGAACAGTAACTGATACAATAAACGCTACAGGATTTGTCGGCACACTGTCCGACATTCAGGTATTTCTGTCAATTCAGCATACCTGGACATCTGACCTCACAATAAAATTAAAAGCCCCCAATAGTACAGAAATAATATTAGCCACGGGGCAGGGAGGTTCCGGTGATAACGGATATCTGACTATAATGGATGATTCAATAGGAAACACAATAACGAGCACAACATACCTGTCGCCGTGGACGCAATATGTAAAACCGCAGAATGCGATGGGTACATTCGGCAATACTTCCTTGAACGGAAACTGGGTGCTTACAGTTACGGACGGTGTCGGGTCAGATTCGGGCAGAATTCTCGGATGGGGCATAAGGTTCAATAACAGCCTGCTTGTCGGAACAGAGAATATTTCTGTGAATGTCCCCGGGAAATTCAATCTTTATCAGAACTATCCGAACCCGTTCAACCCGAGTACAAAAATTAAATTTGATTTGCCGAACAATTCAGTTGTGAAAATAACAGTATATAACATTCTGGGTAAAGAGATGACTACCCTTGTCAACAGGAATATGGAGGCGGGAACGCATGTTGTCGAATGGAATGCCTCTCAGTTCTCGTCAGGAGTTTATTTTGTAAAACTTGAAGCGGAAAAATTTTCTGATATTAAAAAGATGATTCTGGTTAAATAATAAAATTTTTACTGTAATTAAAAGAGGCTGCTAAAACAGCCTCTTTTCGTTATGTATATTTAAATTTAACTACCTTCCCGTGAGTGACTTCGGAATTCTTCCTGTTTTAATGCTTTCTGAACGGAGACGCTTTCCGACAATTCTCTCAACCATGTTTCCAATCTGAAGGACTTTGTCTATATCAAGATTGGTTTCGATTCCCATTTCGTCCATCATCACTACCATATCTTCTGTAGACACAAGCCCGACTATGCTGGAATCTTTGTAATAATAATCGCCTGTTCCGCTGACGGGTACACCGCTCACAAAGTTTGCCGGCTGTCCGCCGAGTCCGCCCATTGTTGCTTCATAATTTGTCATACCTGCCTGAAGAGCCGCAAGAACATTTGCAAGCCCCCATCCGCGGGTTGTATGAAGATGAACTATATGCTTGTGAGGATTTGTAAATTCGTTCATTACCATTGAAAAATATTTATAGATCCTGTCGGGTGATGCGGAGCCGTCATGGTCAGCATGTTCAACATCGCTTACGCCTATATCAAACCAGCGTTTTGCAAATTCGATGGCTTTTTTCATTTCAGTCGGTCCTTCAATCGGGCATCCCCAGATTGTGCTTACAGTGCCGTTTACTTTTATTCCTTCATCGCGTGCAAGCTTAATATACTTTTCCGCCATTTTCCAATATTCGTCAAGCGAAAGACCCGAATTCTTTTTATGATGAGATTCACTTGTTGAAACCATCAGAAGAATTCTGTCGGGCCCGAATCCATTCTTTTTATTTTCGATAGCACGCTCTACTGCTTTTTCCCTGATTGTCACACATGTAAGAGAAACCGAATCAATGAGATGTGCAATCTTCTTGCTTATCCTCAGGCGCTTCATCAGTTCGTCCGCATCCCTGAACTGCGGCATTCCCGAAGGATTGCCGAGATTTGTAACTTCAATATGCTTAAAGCCTGCAAGTATTAGCTGTTCTGCGGTCCAGAGTTTCGCTTCAAGCGGGATGTATATTTCTTCGTGCTGAAATCCGTCTCTTACGGTAATGTCGCCAATTACAACTTTTTTTGGATAGTTCATTCTTAATTTATTTGTTTAAAATTTTATTTCCGGAATTTCACCTTCTACAATCAATGTTCCTTCTGTGGCTTTCTGAATCTGCTCTATCGATACTCCGGGAGCTCTTTCGAGTAATTTAAAACCTTTGTCAGTAACATCAAGCACAGCAAGGTCTGAAACAATTCTTTTCACGCAGTTTACACCTGTCAGAGGCAGTGTGCATTCTTTAAGAAGTTTTGACTGTCCTTCTTTGTTTGTATGCTGCATAGCCACGATGATGTTCTTTGCAGATGCAACAAGGTCCATCGCGCCGCCCATTCCCTTTATTAATTTGCCGGGTACTTTCCAGCTTGCAATATCACCTTTTTCCGAGACTTCAAAGGCGCCTAGTATCGTAATGTCAACATGCCCGCCCCTTATCATCGCAAAACTCGTCGCCGAATCAAAGAATGACGCGCCGGGCAGGTACGTAATAGTCTGCTTTCCTGCATTAATAAGGTCTGCGTCAACTGTTTCCATAGTCGGGAACGGCCCCATTCCGAGCATACCGTTTTCCGATTGAAGAGTAACATATATTCCTTCGGGAATGAAATTTGCAACTAAAGTCGGAATGCCGATTCCGAGGTTTACATAATCTCCGTTGTGCAGTTCACGCGCAATCCGCATTGCTATCTGATTTTTATCTAATGCCATAAGTTTATTTTGATAAGGTTAATTGCTCAATTTTTTTAATATAGTCAACGCCCTGAAATATCCTCTGTACGAATATTCCGGGAGTATGTATAAAGTTCGGGTCGAGTTCGCCTTCAGGGACAAGTTCCTCAACTTCTGCAATGGTTATCTTTCCTGCCATTGCCATCATATTGTTGAAATTATTTGCTGTGTATTTGTATATAAGGTTTCCTGCCGTGTCACCTTTCCAAGCTTTTACAAAGGCAAAATCGGCGGTTAATGCATGTTCAAGCAGATGCATCTTTCCGTTGAACTCGCGTGATTCTTTTCCGATGCCTACTTCCGTTCCGTATCCTGCGGGCACGTAAAAAGCAGGAATACCGGCACCCCCCGCCCTGACTCTTTCCGCAAGCGTACCCTGCGGCAGAAGTTCTACTTCAAGTTCGCCGCTTAACATCTGCCTTTCGAATTCGGCATTCTCCCCGACGTATGATGAAACCATTTTCTTTATCTGGTGATTATTCAGCATCAGGCCCAGCCCGAAATTGTCCACGCCGCAATTGTTTGATATGCAGATCAGGCCTTTAATTTTTGTTTTCGATAATTCCAGAATTGTGTTTTCCGGAATGCCGCATAATCCGAATCCTCCGAACATAACGGTCATATTATCGCTGATTCCATTAATTGCCTCTTTTGCGTTTTTTACAGTCTTATTCATATTATTAATTAATTTTGAATAACATAAACCAAAAATTCTAATATTTCAACAGATAAGGCAGGGTTTTGGTTCATATATCCTGCCTAATGAGAAGTCTTTTTGAAAATGCTCTTTATCCTGTTTAACTCATCCTTGTTTACTTCGCTTAAAGAATATATTAGCCAGTATTTTGATATTTCGTCATGTGCAAATTTATTCAGCACACTTTCGTCTATGAGATGCGAATATCTTTTATTGAGATTTTTTAAAAGCCCGGCTGCAGGCAATCTTACTGTAAAGTGATAATCTGAATTCAGGAATTCAAGCAAAGCAAGATATAAAGAATCGGAATCGTAACCTGCCAGGCAAATAACGAGGTCTTTATAATACGGGATATAATCGGTTTTGATTTTTATTAATTCGAGAAGTTTTTCTTCAACTGCATTTTTACTGCCCGTATCTCTTAGTTTTGAAAGAGCATTGAGAGCAGATGATTTAACTTTTATGCTTTTATAATCTGTCAGCGAAATTAAGAGCCCCGTATACGCGGTATTTCCGTATTCTCCGAGAAGGTAACACGCATATGAGAGTATTTCTTCTTTTTGATAATCTGATTTATTGCTGTTTACTATTAAAGGAATATAACCTGCAATTTCTTTCGAGAATGTATATCCAATTCTATTAATCAGGTTAAATAATACAAGTTTCACTCTCGCATCATCGGTTTCAAGATATTCAAGAATTACATTTGCAGTTTTTGTGCTGTCAGATATAAGTTTATTAAATCCGTATTTCTGCCATTCTGAAAACCTTGGTTCGATTGTTTTAGCCATTACGAAAAGTTCGTCGGCACTGTAATCTTTTTCTATGACGGGGATTTTGTAATCAGTTATCTTGTTATCTTTTATTTCTTTTTCAGCAGGCAATTCAGCGAAAATCCCGTTGTCAGGTTTTATGCTGAATCCGCCGTTAATACCGTTAACCGAATAATAATTCTGTATACCCGCATCTATAAATATTCCAAGGCTCACTGTTTCCCGTCTCGGGTTGCCATAGCCCCTGGTTGTTGATTTATCTTTGGTAAGGTAAACGTCTGTTCCCGATAAATCAGACAGAATTCCGATTCCGTTGGCATTACCTGCTCCCTGCGATAGGGAATATGCTGAATAATTATCATTGCCGATTCCATCAAGAAGTAAACCAAATCCGTAATCGTGCCCGCATCCCTGCGAGACACCGTTTGAGGAATAAATATCAAATCCCGCGTCGTCAATCAGGAATCCTGAGGCAAAGTGGATTCCTGCTCCCTGAGAATACTGATATGAATTATAAACATCGTTTCCTTCTACGTCTATCAGATATCCTGATGAGAACCAGTATGCGCTGCCCTGCCCGTAAACGTCAGAATTGTATAAATCATTTCCGCTTATATCGAAAATTATTCCGATACCGCCTGCGTAACAGGGCCTCAGTCCAAGGCCGAACCCCTGCGACATTGATTTATAATGGTCTTCATGCCTGGTTATATCCTTTACGACAGGATTGATGATATACTTGTCTCCGCCGTTATAGTCGTAAATCATTCCCATTCCCTGAGTCATTCCGAACCCCTGCGAATAACCATCAGACAAATAAGTATCGTTACCCTCATTGTCGTACAGCAAACCCGCACCAAACATTCCCGCACCGCATGATATAAACCCGCCTGTGTATTTATCATCTCCATTAAAATCAATTAGTGCTGATATACCTGCAACCGATGAACCGAGACTTACACTATTTCCTTTATAAATATCGTTACCTTCCGCATCAAGAATAAAAGATGACGACAGAAACGAACCCGCAAGGCAAAAATCTGACAGGGCGGAATAGTAATCATCGCCATTCAGGTCAATAATCCAGCACTGCCCGGTTTTGTCCTGATTATCTGTTTCATATATATCATTTCCGCCTAAATCAACAATGACATCAAAATTTCCGTGATATATATTTTTACCCGAATCTCCAATAACTATTTCTACATCTGAACACTTTAATACTGAAAATGAACCCTGTAGTCTATTTGTATTAAAAGAATCATATTTTAAATTTCCAAAGTAATTCTGATTGTTCTTAATAAAATTGAAAAGCGCATTAAACAGGCAGGCATCTGATAAAAGATTCGAATAATATTTGTCCGTGTCTATTTTACATAACAGGCCGATTATTTTTTCTGTTTTTATAAGTCCTGAATCCCGCAGGGAATTATATCTGAATATATCATCAGCCGCCATGCTGTAATTTTCGGGGTTTAAAAGCACGTCGAGAATATTGTCCTTCAGGTACTTTAATTCCGATTTATTTAAAACACCAAGAAGATTTTCCCTTTCGTTCCTGTTCTGTCTTATGAGCGTGCATAGTTCTTTAATGTTCAAAGAATTGTATTTGCTTTCGTGTTTAACCCGCGGTTTCCCGGTTAAAGACTTCAGCAAAAAGTTTAGCATCACAGTGTAATCAGAATTTCTTAATTTTTTTATCTCATTGATGTAACCGGTTGCACCTAACGGATTCAGGAGAGATTTTTTCACTTCCTCTGTCAGGAGTTTGTGATTTGAAGATGTTTCATCCTTATAATCAAAGAAAGGCAGCGATATATCCTTTGCATTTAATCCCGACACAAACAGGACAGAATCTATGGTGCTTTCAAACTGTGATTGAGTTTTAACAACACCTGCTGAGACTAGAAAAACTAATATGTAAACCTTTATGATTTTCAATAATAAGCTCCTGTTTTACCAGCCTTAAATTAATAATAATATAACAATGAAGTCACTATAAAATTTTTAAACATCGTAAACTTTTAATTTATGATTATGGTTAATAATAATAATTAAAAACAATAACATGAAAAAAATAACTGTTCCGTTCATTATTTTTGCGGTTTTAATTTGCATGTCATCTCTTAACGCTCAGCCGCAGCGCTTAAGCTCTGCCGCTTTAGTTTCATCATCATACAACTATCCTGTTGACGACAGTCTTTTGTATGACGGGGTATTCTCCGGCAGCAGCCCGTTAATACCAAATGATGATTGTCCGATAAAGGTCAACTATGCATCAGGAACAACAAATGCATCAAAACATGTGCTTCTTACGGTAACAACCTGCGGGGTGACGTCATCAAGCGAACAGATACAGAACGGGCCATTACAGAAAGACGATAAATTACTGCCCGGCAGTGAAATTTCCACAGGAAGCGACGGAAAAGCAGAACTTCAGCTGGGTGACGGTTCGGTTATACGCATGGGGCCGAACACAACGATTAAAATTACGCAGGAGCACTGTGTCAGTACAAGTATTTTTACGATATCAGGGAATATATGGCTTAAGGTTAAAAAATTACTGGGCGGAGGTAAATTTGGTGTTGAAAGCGGAGTTGCAGGCGGTGGCGTAAGAGGAACGGAGTTTACATTCGAAGTAACCGGCAATTCTGCTGTTTTTACTGTATACGAGGGAAGCGTTGAAGTCACAGGAAAAAAGATAAACTATGGAAATATTAAAGACGGGGCAAAAGAAATGGAAAATCTGACTAAAGACTTTCAGAACGGCAAAATATCAATGGAGGAATATCAGAAAAAAATGGAAGAGTACAGTAACAAAATGCAGGAAACAGCAAAAAGTACGGTTATGGTTGAAGCCGGGAATACGGCTACTGTCACCGATGTTATTAAGGGTCCTGAACCTTTCGAAAAGAAGAGCAGCAACTGGTTCGATGATTCGAATTTTAAATGAGTCTGTGATTTAAGATAACTATATCTTTCTATTTTAAAAAGTGCCGCAGAAAATATCCTGCGGCACTTTTCTTATTCTTATAGATTTGACCTTCCTGTATTATTTAATCAGCATCATACGGTTTATAACGGAAGCATTTCCAAGATTTAATTTACAAAAGTAAATTCCTGATGAAAGGTTATCAGGATAAAAATCAACGGAATAATCTCCTTCGCCTTTCCATTCGTCAACAAGGTTTGCAACTTCTTTACCAGTCATGTCATACACTTTCAATGATACTCTTTGCCCTGCAGGAACGTAGTAACTGATTTTAGTGACGGGGTTGAACGGATTCGGGTAATTGCTGAGTTTCACAAATTTGATAATATTGCCAGAAGTAGTGAAAGGTGACGTGATACCGCACATAGCAGAGTCAAGAGTTCCCCATAAAGTTTTTGTGTTCGGCACGCAGTCCTGCCTGTAGTACCACCAGAAATAACCGCCGACGTACCTCGGATGATTTATCTGCATTCTGTAATATCTCTTTATGTATTCGGCTTTTTTATTAGATTTTATAGTACCGCATTCGCCGATTCCCAGTTTTGAATTCGGGAATATTTTTCCGAGACTGTCAATAACCTTCTGCCAGTCCGGTTGTAATTTATTGCAATCGTCTTCGTAATATGAAATCCAGACGTAATCAAGACCGTTTTTCATATGCTTCGGAACATTGTTTACTGCCCATCTGAACATTTCATTCTGCGGGTTTTCCCAGCAGTTTTTATTGTAATACAGGGTAAGAGCGGTTTTCTTGTTTGCGTTTTTGAAAATTTTGTAAGCAGTATCCATTTTTGCCACTACATCCGGAGTACTTCCAAGCCACTCACCGTTAATTTCGTTTCCTATTTCCCATATATCGACCTTGTTACCCAGAAGGTTCAGGTATTCGTAAGACCTTGAGACGTACTGCTGAAGGTTGTACTGGCTGAAATAATAACTATCCAGCAATTCCCCCATTATAAAACTTATAGGGTTTATTTTATTTACGGCGGTAAGATAATCCGTTGCTGGCATCCATTCGTCGAACACAATACGTGTTGTAGGTTTTTTGGAATGACCGGATAATGCGGTGACAATATTTGAAATTCTGCTGACTGCATCTATAGTGACTCCGTATATCTTCGTTGTGTCTATGACAGCTGATTGAGAGTCCTGAACAATCAGAAACAAGCTGAACAGTGTCGTAAGAATCATTAGCTTTCTCATTTTTATTGTGTTTAAATTCCAAAAATCCGTTAAGTATCGCTGACTAGACATTTACGATACTCCAATTTTATATCCTCAAGTATCGTGCCAGAACATCCGGCACGGATAGAATTAAAAAAGGATTCATAACGTCAATAAAAACAGACGGTTTGTACGGACAAACCTTATAATTGAATTTTACAAGACTTGTATTAACTTCTCATTATGATACAGAATATCTCATAACTATTTAAAGTAGCGGCAGGCAGGATGGAAAATTATAAAGAAAAATTTGTTTTCATATCATTAATAACTGGTTTCATCAATCCTGACTTTACCTTTATAAATCCTGTGAATAATTACTGTATAAGAGACAACAAACGGCATACCTATGACAGCAACTATCAGCATTGTCATTAATGTCTTCTGTGAAGACGCCGCATTATAAATTGTCAGGCTGTATTCGTGATTTGGATTTGATAAAACAAGATTCGGGAATATTCCAATTGCAAACAGGATCAGCAATAGACCTATAGTTGCCGAAGATGACAGGAATGCCCTGAATTCTCTTCCGAGATGTATTTCTCTCGGAATGTTTGCGATGGATAGCATTGTCAGAACGGCAATAAGGAAGAACGCAGGAAATTCCTTGAAATGCGCTGTCATCTCAGGATAATAAATCAGCGTTGCCATGGTGACCGTTACGAAGCAAATAGAAAAAAAGATTATTGTATTGTTCACCCAGCCCCTGACGCGGTTCTGCAGTTCGCCTTCGGTTTTCATGACAAGATAAATTGCTCCGTGCATCATAAAAAGAGCCACAGTAGTAATTCCGACCAGCAGGGAATACGGATTTAAAAGGCCCCGAAATGTTCCGTAAAATTCCTTATCTGCACCAAGGGGAATCCCCGCAATTATGTTGCCGATTGCAATTCCCATAAGTAATGCTATTATTATGCTCGATACGCTGAATGCTATATCCCAGGCGGTTCTCCAGCGCCCGCTTTCCTGCTTGCTCCTGAATTCTATTGCGACGGCGCGGAAAATCAGGACAAAAAGCAGAAGCATAAATGCAATATAAAATCCGGAAAATACAGTCGCGTAAACGTCCGGAAATGCGGCAAACAGCGCTCCTCCTCCTGTTACAAGCCATACTTCGTTGCCGTCCCATACGGGACCGATTGAATTAATTGATATTCTTCTTTCGTAATCTGTCTTCGATAACAGATGCAATGCTCCGACTCCCAGGTCAAAACCGTCCAGAATCGCATAACCGGTAAGCAATACGCCTATAAGTATAAACCATATAATGTTTAAGTCCATGATCCTTTATTATTATTATTTCTGAAATATTGCTTTATGCTCCGAATAAACCGCGTCTGCGTCAGCGGTATCATCGGGACCGTGTTTTATTTTCCTGTCCAGCAGGAAAATAAACAGTACAAATAACAAAGCGTATATAAGCGTGAATAACACAAGTGAAAAAATCACTTCGCCCGATGTCACTGATTTTGAAAGCGCGTCTTTTGTGCGGAGCAAATTATAAACAATCCACGGCTGCCTACCGACTTCAGCTGATATCCATCCGAGCTGATTGGCGAACTGCGGCAGTAAGACAGAAATTACCAGAACCTTTAACATTAATGTGCTCCTGAACAGGGCGCCTTTTCTCAGCAATAAAAGTGAAAGAATGCTGATTCCGATAAGAGCCATGCCGGTTGCAACCATTAAATGATAGGACTGAAAAACAAGGTTCACGGGCGGCCGGTCTTCAGGGCTGAATTCATTCAGGCCCTTTACGGGTTTCTGTGTATCCCCGTGTATCAGGTAACTCAGCATGCCGGGAATTGCAATACCGAAATTAACTTTTTGTTCTTTGTCATTCACCCAGCCAAATAAATAAAGCGGGGCAGGTGATGTGTTATAATGTCCTTCGAATGCCGCAAGCTTTGCAGGCTGGTTCATGCTGATTCCGGCAGCGCTCCGGTGTCCCGTGAACAGCTGGAACAGGGAAGCGAACACTGCAAGCGACAGGGCAATCTTAATTGATTTTATTGCGAAGTCATGATGCCTGTTTTTCAGGATATAGTAAGCCGATACGCTCAGAACAAGAAAAGCTCCGGTTAACCATGCGCCTGATAATGTGTGCATCAGCCTGTCAATAGACGAAGGATTGAACACCATCGCCCAGAAGTCTGTAATTTCCGCCCTCAGGAATCCGCCGTTGTTGATTATATGATAACCCGCGGGTGTCTGCTGCCAGGAGTTGGCTACCACAATCCAGACGGCGCTCAACATTGAACCCAGTGAAACCATTATCGTTGAAAAGAAATGCATCTTTGGAGAAACCCTGTTCCAGCCGAAGACAAGTATTGCAAGAAAACCCGATTCGAGGAAAAATGCAAATACGCCTTCCGCCGCAAGCGCGCTTCCGAAAACATCCCCGACAAACCTTGAATATGTTGCCCAGTTTGTTCCGAACTCAAATTCCATTACAATACCCGTCGCAACTCCCATTGCAAATACCAGCGCGAAAATCTTAATCCAGAATCTCGTTATGTTTTCATAAATCTTATTCCCGGTTTTTAAAAACATTCCTTCCATTATTACAAGAAGAACGCCGAGACCTATGCTTATCGGGGGATATATGTAATGAAATGCTATTGTGAAAGCAAATTGAATCCTCGATAATAATTCAGTATCCATAATATTGGTGACTATTTATGTAATAATATAAACAATTAATTTTTTAAAATAGTATAAAGGTGATGCTTTACCCGTGCGGTTAATTATACAATTACTTTAAGAGTTGAATAATAAAAAACTTTAATCTATTATTGCAAAATAATAACGCATAAAAAACAGTTTAATATGAAAAGAATTACATTGCGGCAGAAGCTCAGGTATTCATTTGATAACATAATGAGCAAAGGAACCATTGCGCTTATTTCATGGCTTGGAATAATATTTGCTTCTATAATCATACTTGCCGCCCTGGTTCTGTACGTTTTTCAGATAACCCCGGAAGGAATGGAGGAGATTGGTTTCCTCGACGCATCATGGAGAAGCCTTATGAGGACTCTTGACCCGGGAACGATGGGCGGTGACGAAGGCTGGGGGTTCCGTTTTGTTGCATTTGCTGTTACCCTTAGCGGTATTTTCATTCTGTCTGTTCTAATCGGCATTCTTAATAACGGCATTGAATCAAAACTAATTCAGTTAAGAAAGGGCCGTTCGTTTGTAATAGAAAAAAACCACACCCTAATACTCGGGTGGTCGTCAAAAATATTTACAATCATTCCCGAACTTCTGACGGCAAACGAAAACCAGTCGAAACCCGTTATTGTTATCCTTGCGGAAAAAGACAAAGCGGATATGGATGATGAAATCAGAGAAAGAATTCCCGACACAAAAAACACCAGGATTATATGCAGGTCGGGCAACCCGAATGATATGTCGGATATCGGTATCGTAAACCCTCAGGATGCAAAGTCAATAATTGTTCTTACAGACGAAACAACGAACACCGATTCACAGACAATAAAGGCGATTCTTGCCCTTACTAATCACCCTGAACGCAGGGAACATCCTTATCACATAGTTGCTGAAATAAAAAAGAGAAGCAATTATGAGATTGCAAAAATGGTAGGAAAGGATGAAACGGAACTTATTTTGTCCGATGACATTATTTCCAGGATAATGACACAGACTTCAAGACAGTCGGGCTTAAGCATAGTTTATACTGAACTGATGGATTTCGAAGGAGCAGAAATTTATTTCAAGGAAGAACCGGGAGTAGCAGGAAATACATACGGTGATTCGCTCTTCAGGTATAAAGATTCCGCGGTGATCGGGCTGCAGAAAGCAGGCGGTGAAGTACTGATAAACCCGCCTTCAGAGCATGTTATTGAAAAAGGCGATAAAATTATTGCAATTACCGAAGATGATGACACTTTGGTACTGGATTCTGCCCGTGATTATAAAATAAACACTGCGGCAATTGTGAATTCGGAACAAGACTTTAATAAACCCGAATCCACATTAATGCTCGGGTGGAACTTGAGAGCGAAAATAATTATAAAGGAAATGGATAATTATGTGTTCAAAGAATCCGTTATGAAAGTTGTTTCCTCGTTTGATATTCCGGAAGCTGAACGCACTGAAGTTACCTCAGGACTTGAAAACCTCAGTGTGGAATTTATAATCGCTGACACGACAAAGAAAAGCGTAATAGACCACCTGAATGTTGCATCTTACGACCATATACTCCTGCTTTGTTACAAGGAAAAACTCAAACTTCAGGAAGCAGATTCGCATACCCTTGTAACTCTTCTTCATCTCAGAAGAATTTCAGACGAGACAGGCGCGCATTTGAGTATTATCAGCGAAATGCTCGATATAAAGAACAGGGAACTTGCCGAAGTTACAAAAGCAGATGATTTCATAGTAAGCGACAAGTTGATCAGCCTGCTTATGACGCAGGTTTCTGAAAACAAACATCTGATGAGGGTGTTTGAAATTCTATTAAATTCCGAAGGAAGCGAAATATATCTTAAGCCGGTTAAAAATTATGTTAAAACAGGCATTCCCCTGGACTTTTATACTGTAATTGAAAGCGCCGGGCAGAAAAGCGAAACTGCAATCGGTTACAGAATTGCCTCTGAGGCATTTAACAGCAGGAAAGCATACGGCGTAAAAGTCAATCCTGTCAAAACAGATATTGTGACTTTTTCTGACGCGGACAGGATAATAGTATTGGCGGAAAACTGACCGGCAGTAGCATTTGCATACAACTGTTTCAGTAATCTACGCAAATATGAGATTACAATTCTGGTATTTTCATGAATTAAATATATTTGATGTTAAATATCCATGGGTTCATCCTGCCTCGGAATAAAAATTTAATTACTTTTCAAATTTATTAAGTTCTTTGCATTTTAAAACCTTTCGCGGATTATAACTTCCCGTGTTAAAACGCTGAATCATAATAAAAGGCTATCGTGCAATTATTAACTGAAATTTTAGTAACTTTATATTTGTTCTTTTATCAGCGGGGAAGTAGATGTAATGCTTTCCCGGAAAAATTTAAATATTTCTTAATCTTTAAAACAGATAAAGTGAAAAAAATTGCAGCTTTCACACTAATATGTATATCGTCTCTATCAATATTCTCGTTTAATTATTTGGCTCCGGGGAATCATACGGAAAAAAATTACGGAACAGATTCTTTACTTTATACGGGTGAAAAGCATTTCAAAAATATCCGGATGCTCACAAACGGCAAAGAAAATGCAGAAGCGTATTTTTCTTACGATGGGAAGAAACTTATATATCAGACTACAAACGGCCATTCGTGCGACCAGATTTATACAATGAATACCGACGGTACGGATAAAAAACTTGTCAGCAACGGAAAAGGAAGAACTACATGCTCTTATTTTTTCCCCGATGACAAACATATTCTTTATGCCTCAACTTTTATGGGAAATGAAAGCTGCCCGCCCCCGCCGGATTATTCAAAAGGATATGTATGGGCTCTGTATAACGATTATGATATTTACACGGCGAATGCTGACGGGAGCAATATAAAAGTATTAACATCATCTCCCGGTTATGACGCTGAGGCAACTGTTTCACCGAAAGGCGATAAAATTGTTTTCACTTCAACGAGAGACGGGGATATTGAGTTGTATTCAATGAACCTGAACGGGAGTGATGTAAAACGCCTGACATTCGAGACAGGATATGACGGAGGAGCATATTATTCTTATGACGCCTCAATGATTGTTTACCGCGCTTCCAGGCCGAAAGAAGGTAAAGAAATGAACGAATATAAAGAGCTTCTTAAGGAAGGTCTGATACGTCCGCATACGCTTGAAATATTTGTTATGAACGCTGACGGCAGCAATAAAAGACAGGTGACGAATAACGGTGCCGCTAATTTCGGACCGTATTTTTTCCCCGACGGAAAAAGAATAATTTTCTGCTCAAATATAGGCGACCCGGCAGGAAGAAATTTTGATTTATGGGCAATAAATACAGACGGTACAGGTCTTGAACAGATTACTTTCAACGATACATTTGACGGATTTCCTATGTTCTCGATGGACGGCAGGAAACTTGTTTTTTGTTCAAACAGGTATGGTTCCGGAAAAGGTGAAACAAATGTTTTTATCTGCGACTGGATAGAATAGAAATTTAGCTTAATCCAAAGTATTGCAGGAATACCCGAATATTGTTGTACAGGTTTGTGCTTGTTCTGATAAATTTTCCGCAGCTCAAATGTGCAGGATTTAGACATAAAACAACAAACTATGAAAATGATAAAAATAATACAACATAGCAGTTAAGTTCATATCCTTCCCTATTCGTAGAAATAAATCTGTACAATTCATATATTATATATATCTAAGTAAGACCAAAGATGCTTTCTGAAGCGTAAATCATAAATACCCGTATCACAAAAAAAGATGAACTTAACGACAGAAAATATTTTATTAATAGGGTCAATATTGCTGATTATTTCTGTTCTGGCGGGTAAAACATCAAACAAATTCGGAGTTCCTGTTCTTATCTTCTTTCTGGCTATCGGTATGCTTGCGGGGTCAGACGGTATCGGGGGTATTTATTTTGATAATCCGAAAACTGCTCAGTTTATAGGCATAGTGGCATTAAATTTTATCCTGTTCTCAGGCGGTTTTGAAACAAATCTGAAAACAATTAAACCCGTAATGTGGCAGGGTATTACCCTTTCGACAATTGGAGTTTTACTGACAACTGCCGCAGTAGGAATTTTTGCCCGGTTTGTTCTGGGTTTTTCCATTTATGAGGGGCTTTTACTCGGGGCGATTGTTTCTTCAACAGATTCTGCTGCGGTGTTTTCAATCCTGCGTTCAAAAAGTCTTGCGCTAAAAAACAACCTGCGCCCTCTTCTTGAGCTTGAAAGCGGAAGCAACGACCCGATGGCGTATGTCTTAACAATAGTCTTCACCGGTATCGTTATAAATCCGGAAATAACACTGTTAAGTTCGATACCGATGTTCCTGACACAGCTTGTACTCGGCACAGTAATGGGTTTAGGGCTGGGAATACTGGGTAAAATTGTAATCAATAAAATTAAACTTGATTATGAAGGCCTTTATACAGTTTTAGCTGTCGCAATAATGTTTTTTGTATTTGCATCAACCGATTATATGGGCGGCAACGGATTCCTTGCCGTTTATCTTGCAGCGGTGTATCTCGGAAACCAGGAACTGATTCATAAAAAGAAAATCCTGAAATCGTTTGACGGTTTCGCGTGGCTGATGCAGATAGTTCTTTTTGTCACTCTCGGCCTGCTTGTATTTCCCTCGCAGATTATTCCTGTTATAGGTGCCGGTCTTCTTATATCTGCATTCCTGATTTTATTCGCAAGGCCTCTGAGTGTTTTTATTACAATGCTGCCGTTTAAAATGAATTTCCGGAGCAAGATTTTCGTTTCATGGGTCGGATTGAGAGGCGCCGTGCCTATTGTATTTGCTACCTATCCGCTGATAGCAGGTATTGATAAAGCCGGTTTTATCTTTAACATTGTATTTTTTATTTCGATTACATCCGTACTGACACAGGGAACAACTCTGCACATCATAGGTAAATGGCTTAATCTTACGCTGCCCGAAGAAATTAAACCAAGAACTCTGGTTGATATGGAACGTTTTGACAGCATAAAATCACACATGCATGAAATTGTAATACCGGAATCCTCTTCAGTTGTCGGGAAAGAGATAGTTGAGATAGGATTTCCAAAAACAGCAAATATTTCAATCATAAGAAGGAACGGCAAGTTCCTGACTCCAAACGGTTCCACTATAATCGAGGCTAATGACAAACTTTTTATACTTTCTGAGAATAATGAAAGCATAAAAGAAGTATATGAATGCCTTGATGTGACACTTTCATCCTGATTTTACTGCAGCAAAAATTTAAAGAAGATTCCTGCTGATTTTACCCGAAATGCGGATTGGTCAGCCTTTCGTTCATAGTTCTTTCGTAGTATTCCTTTTTATCCGGGACTTTTTCCATCAGGAAACCATAGAATTTCCTGTAATACTCTTTCATCGCGTTTTTGTCAGTTCTGCCTTTTATTTTCTCTTCCATTGCGTATTCATTTGCCAGCGGTTCAATAACATAATATTCAAGCGCTCGGACTCTGTCGTCAGGCTGGTATGTGTTCACCGAGCCGCAGCTTTCGCATTTTATATTCACTGCCATGAAGGAGTATGCGCTTACGGGAAGGTCTGCCGCGCATTGAGTACAGCGGCGTATTTTATTTTCGTCAATATGCTTTTGCACGTTGTCAAATATTTTTCTTGCGGTATTTGCAAAAAGTTTTATTTCGTAGCGCTCGAATTCTGATACCATCCAGTTTACGAATACTTCAACTTTTCTGCCTTGTTCTGTTATTATATTCAACCTGCCCGATTTATATATTTCCGCCTGCATTTTATCCCACCCCTCCCCGGCTTTTTCCTGTAGCTGAACAACAGACTGGTCTTTAAGCCCGTTAAGTGCATTTATAATAACAATATTGTCATACTGCAAACTATTAATGACTTCGTTGAACGGTTCCTCGGCAGAGTTCAGGACTTCATAAAACCTGTCGCTGAGTTTTTTGAGATAATTGTCCCATCTTGCAATTAAATCCTGTTCTGACATATTTTCTAATCTTTAATTTCAAAAAGTTTGCTGCCGCAGAAAAGGCAGTTATCATATTGCATTTCTTCAAGCCGCGGTGCTCCGCAGTTTTTGCATGTAATTGTCTTTGTTTTCTCTTTTTGCAGTCCGGAAGAATATTTTTGTGTTCCGACAGATGCATTTTTGAAAATATCACCCAGCCCCGTGAAAGGTTTAATCTTCGTGTAATACTCTTTTACCTTTGCATCAACGTTGAATTCTCTTAATGAATTCGCAAGTTCGGGAGACCCGTTCGCGGCAGGAATGTATTTGTTAAGTATCGCTTCGTAAACTTTCCTTAGTTCAACGGGGAATGCTCCTCGCGCAATCTTCATTTCCGAATTCAGAAGAAAATCTTTGTTCTCCTGCGAAAGCGGAGCAATTCCGTAGGAATTCAGAAATTCATTCCATCCGCCGTCTCCGCCTTTACCCGAATTCATGGCTTTCATGTAAGCCGCGTCGATTTCGGCAGTGAACTGTTTTAATATTTCGTTTTCAGGCATAATATAATAATTGAGTTACCATTTATAAACAGCACTTATTGATTAAAGAAATAATTTGTCTTGCTTGCGTCAGAACTCTATATCGCCGTGAGCGCTTCCGCCCGACATGCTTTCGTACTTTTTCCTGTACTCGTCCATGAGCGGCTGCATTTTTGCTGCGAATGAAAAATCAGACATCATCTTCTTGCTCCAGAACGAACTGATATTGGAATAATCGGCGACAGTAAGCCCGAAATCCTTGAGGATATCCTGCGCGTCGCGTCCCTGTTTTGTGAAAACTTCCTGCGCAATCATTAATTCTATCCATTGCTCAAAAGAATATGATTCAGCGTTAATCTCCGCTCCGGCACCGAGATTGCCTTCTGCTTTTTTGTTGAAAGCGTCGCTATAAACTTTTGAAATCACAAACGAAGTATCGTTTCGCATTCGTGTAAGCCATTCGTTATTAACGCGGTCCCATTTCGGCGCGTCAACTCCGATTGATTTTATTGCTTCGTCTGTCTGAACACCTGCAACGAGTTTTGCATTAACGCCCGCCCACTGTTCGCAGGATATTCCTTCGACAGGTTCTAAAAGAGGGTTTCCCATAGTTCTCCTTTTTATTTTATGTTTATTACAGTGTTAAATATACAAAAATTCTATTAATTAAATAATAAAATATGTAACCGGAGAGTTATGTAACCGGGTAACAAAAGTCAGGCGGATAAAGTTAACTAAGAAAGAAAAGGGCGTTGAATCCAACGCCCTTTTGCAGGTTTCAATATCATTAAAGCTTTATTTCAGGAGCAGCATCTTGTTTTGCAGTATTGTGTTTCCAGACTGCAAGCGATAGAAATAGATTCCGCTCGGCAGGCTGCCGGCATTAAATACAACGGATTTTAATCCTGCGCTTTCATACCTGTTTAAGAGTACGGATACTTCCTGTCCGAGAGTGTTGTAAACTTTGAGTGTAACAAAACCGGCTTCCGGAAGTTCGAATCTTATAATCGTTGTAGGATTAAACGGATTCGGTGCATTCTGCATTAATACAGGTTTTGAATCATTTTCCTCATCCATGTATCTGCTGTAAGCCGAGTTCTCAATAACATATCCGTCAGAAAGAGTTTTCAGAAAAGCAACAATTGCGTCTTCATCCGCATCTGTCAGTTTAAGGTTACCAAGTTCTGCCGTGTTCATGTTTGCAGCAACTTCAGGAACAGGCCATTCTTCAACGTCTCTTGTGTTGTAGAAATGCACAATATCCTTCAGGCTCTTGAAAAAGCCGTTGTGCCCGTATGCTTTTATGAATGCGGGGTCCGGCCTAAGGTCAACATTGCGGAGGGTCGGCACTTTATGCTTTCCGTAATTTTCCGCGGCGTACTGGCTGTATTGACTTACCGTTTGCAGGAATCCTCCAAGACCCGGATCAACCCAGTTTGGAAATTCAATATAAAACGGATTTTGCGGATTTTTAGGAATGCCAAGGTTATCATATGTGAAGTCAGTAAACATTGGCGGCTGTCCTTTGGGTCCCTGTTTGCTTAAATGGCACTTATCGCATTTGCCTTTGCCTTTGAACAGGCTAAGCCCTTTTTGCTCATCCTTCGAAAGTTTTACCATTCCTTTAAGATAATAGTCGTATTTTGAAGTGAACGGATTGACTTCAGAAGACTTTTCGTAAGCGGATATCGCTCCGGCGATATTGTTATAAGTAGTCGTAATATCGCTCCAGTTAGTGCCGGGATAAACGGTCATGAACAAACCTGAATATGCTGATGTTTGAACTTTGTAAACAACTGCTGCGGCGCTGGGATTATTCTGCTCGCGCGGATTCAGGAACGGGCCTCTTGCCTGTTCGGAAAGCGGGTCGCCGAGTTCCCATCCTGTCGCGCGTCCGTCCCAGAACATACCGCCGATAAACAGGTGAGATTTCGTGTCAAAGTACATAACGGGACTTGAACCGCCGTATGCCGCTGTGGGGGGTTTTCTGTTACCGAATACTCCGGTCACTGCACCTTCGTACACAACGGTTGTATTATTAACTATGGAACTTGGTCCAGTAAATCCAACCTGCGGAGCATGGCAGGAAGCGCATGACTGGCCTGTCGGTGATGAAAGCGTGTTGTCGAAAAAGATAAATTTTCCGAGTTGTTCTTTCGGGGAGAGCTGAGCAAGCAATGTTCCTGCTGTCAGGAATGCTGCAACTAAAAAAAGTAAAAATCTTGAAGTGCGCATGGTAATTACCCTTTCATTTATTTATTGTTTGTTTTTTAAAATTGTAATGATTTAAATAATAAATCATACATAAAACCCACACCCTGTAAATTTGAGTGAGCTAAAATTCTTATTTTTATAAAATTATTTTGCCGTGATAATAGATATATAAAAAACTGCGGGAAAAGGGAACATCTTATGCAGGAATCTTCCCGCTATCTTTGTTTATTTAAATCAAATTATTTAAATATTAAAGAAATGTCAAGTATCCAAACTTGCGCCTTTTATTACCGGCAAGCAAATAATGTGCATACATTAATAATTCCGAACTAATTATATTAAAAAATAGTTTAAACAGTGTATATCAATACAGAATATTAACAACATTTAATTTCATAAATCAACAATATTAAAATAACACATGATTAAAGCAAAAGGATATGCAGCACAGGACAAGACAACGCCGCTTGCCCCGTGGAGTTTTGAAAGACGGGAAGTGGGACCGCATGACGTACAGTTTGATATTTTATACTGCGGGGTCTGCCATTCAGACCTGCACCAGGTGAGGGACGAATGGGGATTTTCAATATATCCCATGGTTCCCGGACATGAACTGGTCGGAAGAGTCACAAAGGTAGGTGACCATGTAAAGAAATACAAAGCCGGCGATCTCGTCGGTGTCGGATGTTTGGTTGATTCATGCAGAACCTGCCGAAACTGCAGTGAAGGGCTTGAACAATTCTGCGAAAAAGGAAGTGCACCCACATACAACGGGTATGAAATGGATAAAAAAACCATGACATTCGGCGGATATTCCAATGTAACGGTTGTAAATGAAGATTTCGTTCTGAAAGTCTCCGAAAAACTGAACCTTGCAGCAGTTGCGCCTCTTCTCTGCGCGGGAATAACAACCTATTCCCCGTTAAGGCACTGGAAGGTCGGCAAGGGACACAAGCTCGGTGTACTCGGTCTCGGCGGACTCGGACATATGGCAGTTAAATTCGGCGTTGCATTCGGCGCAGAAGTTACGGTTATGAGCACCTCGCCCTCAAAGAAAGATGATGCGCTGAAACTCGGCGCGCATAAATTTCTTGTGACTAAAGATGCGGAACAGATGAAAAGCGCTGCAGGATATTTTGATTTCATAATTGATACAGTATCTGCGGAACATAATTACAGTGATTATATCTCACTGCTTAATGTAAACGGAGTGCATATTTGCGTCGGTGCCCCTCCTACTCCTTCACAGATTCATTCATTCAGCCTCATAATGGGAAGAAAAAGCCTTGCAGGTTCGCTGATAGGCGGGCTTCCCGAAACCCAGGAAATGCTTGATTTCTGCGCTGAGCATAACATAGTATCTGAAATTGAATTAATAGACATCAGGGATATTAATACAGCATACGAAAGAATGCTCAAAAGTGATGTCCGTTACCGCTTCGTAATTGATATTGCAACGCTTAAATAATTATTAATTTATATAAGTTATTAAAAGAGAACTCCCTCCGGTAACGGAGAGAGTTCTTTCGTTTTCAGTTTTCCTGTTTCCTGATATCAAATATTCTATTTTACTGTTTTCAGTTTCCGTGTTTCTGTTTTCCTATTTTCTGTTTTCTATTCAATCATTGTTTTCTTGCGATGACTTCAAGATATTCAGCATCTACGGACACCCTGCCGTTCTGAGAGACATTATTTTCATCGAACAACCGGATTAAATCGGTTTTAAATTTTATTCTGGTTTCGCCGTCAAGAATTTCATACAGTTTATTTGTCGGGCCGAAATATTTTATGAAATGTTCGGCAGTTTCACGCGGAGACATCTGCATATCCTGTCTCATAATTCTCCGTTTTAAATTTAAATCCGATGCATGGCTGTTTATTCTTTGCCTCACGGTGTCTTCCATACCCCAGTTCACAGGCGAAGGTATTCCCGGCGGCGGCGGCATATATGAAGCGCCGAGCTTAAAAAATTTTCCAATGAATCCGTCTGGTGTCCAGTTGGCCATTGCAACTGTACCGCCCGGTTTGCATACCCGGAAAAGTTCGCTGGCGGCAACGTCCGGACGCGGGCAGAACATAGCGCCGAACATTGTAAACACAA
>Ga0208980_10000306_pt1 | contig 26680 bp, 20 predicted proteins | sample WetSurMetagenome_3_FD_187993 | JGI IMG/M metagenome (GOLD analysis project Ga0208980, IMG submission 187993) | Wetland microbial communities from Twitchell Island in the Sacramento Delta, sample from surface sediment Aug2011 Site A1 Bulk (version 2) | ecosystem: Environmental > Aquatic > Marine... | reverse complement strand
GGAATAGTAGAATGCGTCCCCAGACAATCTCACTTAGCGGCTTGCTTTGCAGCAGGTGCAGAAGTCCTTTTGGCGTTCCTTCGCATATCTTCCGCCATATATTTAATCTCGGTCAAAGAACGCTGCAATTCGCTCCAGCCATACCAGAAGGCATAGTCGGGATTGTTGTGGAAAGTTCCCTGAAACGCCCTGTTGCGCTGCTCAAGGAACATCACAAAGAGTTGCTGCTCGATGGGCGTCGGGGCATCGTGAAAGGTCAGCAGGTCCGGAAAATCGTAGGCATAGGTCTTGGGCCTGGGAATGATTTTATCCTTATACAAATCCGCAACGACACGGATCGCCTGCGCCATCAGACGATCGGCTTCCTTGATCATCCGGTCGCCCTTATCCAGTTCCCCCTTGGCAAAATTGGCCGAATGACATTTTTGGCAGGTGGCGAGCATCTTGTCGCGATCTTTCTGCCAGTCTTCCTGAGTCAAGCGGGCAACCTGTGCGCCTTTAACTACGTCCAGGCGTGCAGTCGGCTTCCCGGCAGGATCCAAAACCCCCAGGGCCTGAAGGATGATGGTCCGGTCTTGCGCCCAGACGACATCGTCAGGCATCGGCAGACGGACCGCCAGGAAACCCCAGGCGGCGCGGACTTCATGGTTCCCGTCCTGCATATGACAGGTCTGGCAGGTTGGTGCGGAAACGGTCTCAGGCAGGACTTTGTTTTGTTTCAGCAGGTAGCGAACCCCGTGTTTGGAGGCCGAATACATTTCCCACTGGGGATGATCAAATCCCATGTGGCAGGTCTGGCATGCCTGAGGCTGCCGCGCCTCCAGAACCGAGAAACTGTGGCGAGTGTGGCAGCTATCGCACGAGGCTGTGCCGAATCCGGGACTGCTTTTCCTCAGTTCCTTGATCTCCGCCTCCGTTTTGAGTCCGTTCTTGTGGCATGCACCACAGCCTTTCATCCCTTCGGTCAGAACCGAAGGCTGCCAGTGCATGGTAGGCATCGCTTTCATGGCCGCCCAGGCAAAAGCGTGCTTCCCCTTTTTGTACTCTGCAACCCGTTGGCTATGGCAAGGAGCGCATGTATCCGGCGTCGGGATTTTCACTTTGGCCGCATCGCTGGCTGAGGTGTGCTGATCACCGTGGCAGCTCACGCAGTCCATGCCGGACTTGGCCATTTTGCCGGTTTCCCAGTCACTGACAATGTTGGGATTCGTATTCTTATGGCAATCCACACAGGTCGATGCCGCATATGCGGCGCCTGAACCGATGCATAGAGCCGCAATCATTAGGGTCAGGAGCAAACTCGGCTTCTTCATAACACTGCCTTTCTGAATTTCAAAGGTCTGCCGCCGTTTCAAGCCAAAAACCGATACCAAATCTGGGGGGCATTATAAATGATTTGCAGTTCACTTGTAAAACATAGTTTGGCTCGCATTTCCCATAGTCATCCTGCGTCGGTGTCCCGGGCATGCCCAAATGCGCTCAGTTGAAGTTGAAATTAAAACCTGCAACCTGAAAACCGCAGCCCATAACCTTAGCCGAAATACTCAGATCCACGCTCCATCGCAAATCCTGTCTGCAATTCGGGTTAGGTTGGGAGGCGGCTTTATGCCCGGAGCTGCCCGGCGACTTTGTATGCCAATTTCACGCAGTCATTCAAGCTTACGCCGTAGTAGGCATTGCCGATGATGAACAGCCCGGGATGCCGGGATACCAATTGCTCGATGCGTGCACGCCGGTCGCGGTGGCCTAGTTTAAATTGCGGTATTCCGAGTTCCCACCGATAGATGCGGATAAAAGAAGGTTCCACGGGCAGTCCGATCAGCGGATCCAGTTCGCGCTGAAGAGTCCGCCACAGTTGGTCATCGGACAAATCCATCACCGAGGGGTCGCCGGCCCCTCCAAGCATGGACCGGAGCTGAACATATCCTTCGGGGGCGCGCTCCCGGAAAATGGAAGAGGTCCAGATGGAGCCCAGAGTTCTCAGCCCTTGATTGCGGGGAATCAGGAAGCCGAATCCGTCCAGGGAATGTTTCACATCTTCCCGGCGGTGCCCGGTGGCGAGCACGATGATGGGGGCGTAGGGAAACGCACCGAATGCAGCGGAAAGATCCGGATCGAAGCCCTTGAACAGCTGCGCCGCAGAGTAGGCTGGACACGCGATCACCAGTTGCCTGGCCCGGACCGAAATCCCCGTTTGATCGGCAATTTCCCAGGCATTGTCCCTGCGGCGGATGGATGCAATGCTCCGGTTTTTTCTGATAATCGGAGTCAAACGCTCTTCAAGCTTTTGAATTATCCGGTCCACTCCCCCTACGAAAGATGTCAGGTGTCCGGCAGGCCCCGCCGGGCCGCCGGATTTCCTCACAGGGGCAACTCCCCTCTTTTGCGCCCGGCGCTTCTCCAATTGCCTGGCGATCAGCGCCTTCGAAAGCCCGCCATAGCGCAATTCCATCTCCCGCATGACAGGGAAACAGGCGGGCAGCGAAAGTTCGCGCGCCAATCCGCCGTAAACGCCGGATACCATGGGGTCGACAAAAGTCTCGGCGGCTGCCCGGCCTATGCGGCGCGCCGCAAAATCAAAAACGGACTCTTCACCGTCGTCCCGGCGCCCGGGAATGAGGGGTTCACAAAAAACGCGAGCCTTTTCGAGCGGGCTCAGAAGGCCCGTAGAAAGCATCCGTGCAGGCGAAAATGGAACCTCGTGAAGGCGCCCGTGCTTGACGATAAAACGCTTTGTGCTTTTGGAATCGGCCGGCTCCAGTTGATCCTTCAGACCGATTTCATCCACCAGGCGAAGCGTAAGAGGCTCGCGATCCAGGAAACCATTCGGGCCCCAGTCCACCGAGTATCCATCCACCCGGTCCGTTCCCAGGGTGCCGCCCAGCCGGCCGGTGGATTCCCAAAGCTCACAGCGGCCGGATTGCGCCGCCAATCCCGAGGCGTGGGCCACGGCGAGGCCGGAGATGCCTCCGCCGACAATCAGGACTTCCAGCATTTTTGTCTGCTCCACTCGCTTTCTCCTCCGGATTGCTTTCGAGAGACGCGCTTAAACCCGCTTCTGCGATACCAGGCGAGCGAAATGCTCGAAAGACCGGTCGTAGGTGCGTTCCGCATCGGCCGGAAAACAACAGGCGGGAAGCTCCCGGCTGCCGAGGTGATACCTGAGGCACTCGCAGCAGATGGCCTTGTTCGAGCAAGGTTCGTAAGTGCAGTTGCAGTTCTTCCTGTTCTGAGCCTGTTTGCATTCCATGCGGACACCTTTGAGGTTCGAGATTCAGGATTCAGGATCGATGGCGCTTCCCCGTTTTGGAAACGGCAATTTTGAATCCCTATAGCGAAACCTGGCAATCAAGAATCTTACAGCGCTTTGAATCTCGAATTTTGAATCGTTACTGGTAATAGCGCCCGAAACGGTTATTCAGGAAATCTTCATACCGTACGCTCTCCTGGGTGACAAAGCCTTTGGGAGGAGCCGGGGATTGCAGGATCAGGTCCGCCACGGCACACAAACCGCAGGCGGTCGTCACCTGGATGGCAGACCACAACCGGGCGGCGATTTCCCGCCGGTAAAACTTCTTCACATAATTCTCCTCAAACAATTCCCCGCCCTGCTTTCCGGAAACAGACACGTAAATCAGCACGACATCCTGCATCGTTTTGGGCACGGCGTTTTCCAGGATACGTTTTAGGGTGTTGCGGTCCTGATTCAATTTCAAATCCTGCATGAGGAAATGAATCTTTTCGCAATGGCCGGGATAGCGCAGTGTCTTGTAATTCAGGGTCCGGACCTTTCCGCGATACGTTTCGGCCAGGGTTCCGATCCCGCCGGATGTGTTGAATCCTTCATAAAGGAGGCCGTCGACTTCAATGGTTTCGTATCCCTCCAGGGGCAAGAGCACGGCCCCGGTCCCATTTTCGACGCCATAGCAGAGATTCCCGTACTCATTGATGAGACCGTCCGTTGACCAGGTCAGCGAGTATTTGAGCGCATTGCTGGGATTTATGGGAAGGGCGCCGACCCGCAGCTTGACGGTGTCGAGTTCCTCAAAGTGGGTCATCAATTCATTGGCAATGATGCTGATGAAGCCGGGAGCCAGGCCACACTGAGGAACGAATGCCGTATTCGCCTCGAGACTGGTTTTTGCTATGTAGCGCGCCACTTCGACATCCTCGGTGAGATCGAAGTAGTGCAGCCGGAACTGCAGCGCGATTTCCGCAACCGTGAAATTGCAGTAATAGGGCAGGCAGGAGATTACGGCATCCACGGGGTGTGATTCCAGGAAATGCGCCAGCGCTGCCCGGTTCATGGCATCCAGAGAATGAACCGAAAGGCGATCGGAGGATAGCTCCTGCGTGCGGCGGACCGCGTCCTCATCCGATTCGCCGACATAGATCTGGTAGTCTCCGGTATCGGACAAAAGACAGGCAATGAGAGAACCGACCTTGCCGGCTCCAAGCATCAGTATTTTTTTCATGCGTTCCTCCCGCCCTATCCTTGGCATGTTACCCCATCGTCCTCCGGACTGCCATCATAAGTAATGGGCGGGAGGGCTCTCCCGCTTTATTTACTGAGGACGATTCATCAGACTCGTTCGATGGGTAAATGACTGGTTTACGCTTAATCGGACCGGTCTGGAGACCGGTCCTCACAAAAACGTGGGAAGGGTTATCCGCCAAAAGCGAGCTTGCATATTTCCCGGCAAAATAGAAAATTATCGGCGTGATTGCAGCTGCGTCAATCTTTCTTGGAACCTATCTTGTTCTTGCTATCGGGCGGCTGCCCGGATACCGCGTGGATCGCACCGGAGCGGCGATCATCGGGGCCAGCCTGATGATGGCATTCAATGTCCTGACTCTTGAGGAAGCCTACGCCTCCATCGATCACAACACGATTATCCTCCTGTTCGGGATGATGATCGTGGTAGCCAACCTGCGCCTTTCGGGCTTTTTCTCAGCCGTAACGGAGTGGTCGGTAAGGCATGCGCATCACCCTCTGACTCTGCTTGCAGCCATTGTGCTGGTTTCCGGCGTTTTCTCCGCATTTTTCGTCAACGATACAATGTGCCTGGTGCTGACTCCGCTGGTGCTTGACATCGTTCTGGCCCTGCGTCGCAATCCGGTTCCCTATCTTCTCGCGGTGGCGATGGCGTCAAATATAGGCAGTGTGGCGACTATCACGGGCAATCCCCAGAACATGATGATCGGAGCTTTTTCGGGAATTCACGACCGGCATTTCGCCGCCGCGCTGGCGCCCGCGGCGGCCGCAGGGCTGGTCCTCACATTCATCCTGGTTGCCGTCATTTATCGTTGGGAGTTTCGCCGCTCCGACCGTATTGTCCTGGAGGGCCGCCGCATCCGGATCAACCGTGTGCTCATATGGAAATCAGTGGCGGTATCGGGATTGATGATCCTGTTCTTTTTTGCCGGCTGGCCGGTCCCAAAAGTGGCGGTGATTGCCGGAGCGCTGCTGCTCATTACCCGGCGGGTGAAGCCTGAGAAGATTTATCACGAAATAGACTTTTCGCTGCTGGTGCTCTTTATCGGGCTCTTCATAGTGGTCGCGGGGATTGAGAAAACAACGCTTCCCGCAGACGCCCTGGCTATCGCGTCGGGATATGGCCTGGACCGGCCGGGAGTTCTCAGCGCCGCCGCCGTCTTGCTGTCGAACCTCACCAGCAACGTCCCGGCAGTTCTGATCTTCAAGCCCCTGGTTCCCCACCTCGCTGATCCAAACCGCGCCTGGCTGCTGCTGGCAATGGCCACGACCTTTGCCGGAAATCTCACCGTGCTCGGATCAGTGGCAAACCTGATCGTCATCCAGCGGGCCAAAAGGCAGGCCGCCATATCCTTCTGGGAATATTTTAAGCTAGGCCTGCCCCTGACGGTCCTAACCACCGTCCTCGGGGTGTATTTTCTCAGCTGAGGGACCTTCGCCTGCAAGGCGAAGGGATTCAACCATCCCCGATGAGGACACGAAGGCACTCGGTCCGATCCACCCTAACTGTCAGCGTTCATCCGCGGTTTTGTCAGCTTATGTCAGCGTTACAAATACCGGACAAGCCCTATTGATTAGTGGCAGGTGCTGCAGACCTGGAAATTGTGCGCATGGTGACAGGTGGCGTAGCAGTACTCGACGCTCGCTTTCACCACCTTTTCCTTGTCCTCGATCGGCACCGGGTGAGGCGTATGGCATTCCGTGCACTCGGGAATGTCCTTTTTGTCCGCATGCGGGATGTATCTGTGCGGCGATGTTTTCTCACCGCTGGGCGTCGCATACTGGGCGGTGTTCTCGGTCAGCTTGTCAAAAGAGCCGTGGCAGGCGAGACACGTGGCTTTTTCTACTTTTGCATCGTCCTTCTTGGCGCTATCCTGCGGCGCAGCGCCGGTCGCCGGCGAGAGCGTACCGTAAAAAAATGTCAGAGCCAACACAACCATGAGCGATAGAAAGCATTTCTTCATAGAATCCTCTTTGAGCCGCAGGCATTCTGCACCTGGCCCGCGCCCGCATAAAGAATACATGCTCCCGGCAGGCACCCTAGAACAAGCTGACAATCCGAATCCCGCTGCCGGAGCGATGCAAATTTATCATATAGGACGATACGGCAAGAACGGAGAAGTTGCAGGAATTTTCCAAAACGGATTTGTGGACGGGCGGGCAGCCGCCCATCCACGGTTTGCCTTCACTGCGTCGACTGCCTATTCCGCCTGGTCCGAACCATAGGTGATGCCCGTCAGTTGCTGATAGAACTGATGGCGGGCCAAAACGTCCTGTTGGGCCAGTTTCAACAGTCGTTTAGCTTCTTCCGGATTGCTGAGCGTCAGCATTCTGTACCGGGTCTCGGCGTAAGCATAATCTTTGATCGGGATCGATGGCGGCCTCGAATCCAGCGTCAACGGATTTTTCCCCTGCTCCGTCAATCTGGGATCAAACCGGTACAGCAGCCAGTGGCCGCTGTTGACGGCCGCTTTCTGCTGCTGCATTCCCCGCGTCATGTCGATCCCATGGGCGATGCAATGGCTATAGGCGATAATTATGGAAGGGCCATCATAGGATTCCGCATCAATAAATGCCCGGATTGTCTGTGCGTCATTGGCTCCCAGCGCCACGGCTGCGACATAAACACTTCCATAATTCATGGCGTGCAGTCCCAGGTCCTTTTTGGACGTCGGCTTTCCGCCCGCGGCAAATTTCGCCACAGCCGCGCGCGGCGTGGATTTCGACATCTGGCCGCCCGTATTGGAGTAGACCTCCGAATCCAGGACCAGCACATTCACGTTGCGGCCGGAAGCCAGCACATGGTCCAGGCCGCCGTACCCGATGTCATAGGCCCAGCCGTCCCCGCCCACAATCCAAACGCTTTTCTTTACAAGAAAATTGGCCAGACTCAGCAGATTCTGCCCGTCCGCCGGGCGCGTTGTTTTCAGTTTTTCTTTTAGGGCTTCGACTCTCTCCCGCTGGTCATAGATTCCCCTTTCGGTCGACTGGTCGGCATTCAGCAGCCCCGTAACGAGCTCGTCGCCGATCTCCGGCGCCAGCCTTTGCAGAAGCTCCCGGGCTACCCGTGCGTGCTGATCGATCGTCAGGCGGAATCCCAGGCCGAATTCGGCGTTGTCTTCAAAAAGCGAGTTGCTCCAGGCAGGCCCGCGGCCTTCTTTGTTGAAGGCATAGGGGCTCGTCGGTAGATTGCCGCCGTAAATGGACGAGCAGCCTGTGGCATTGGCGATAAGAGCACGGTCCCCGAACAGCTGGGTCAAAAGCTTGATGTAGGGCGTTTCGCCGCAACCGGAGCAGGCGCCCGAATATTCGAACAGAGGCTGCAGCAGCTGGTTGGTTTTGACACTGCTCAGGCGGATCGAACGGCGGTCGTATTCGGGCAGGCTCAGGAAGAACTCGTAATTCTCCCGTTCCTGGAGCCGGACCGGGCTTTGCGTCACCATATTGATGGCTTTGAGGCGAGGCTCCTTCTTGTTTCTAGCCGGACATACATCCACACATACGCCGCATCCCGTACAGTCTTCCGGAGCAATCTGAATCGTATAGTTCGTATTCGGCTGGAAATCGCTCCCCTTGGCCTTCATCGATTTGAATGTCGGCGGCGCTTTTTCAAGGTACTTTTCGTCATAAGCCTTGATCCGTATGGTCGCGTGGGGGCAGGAAATGGAGCATTTGCCGCACTGGATGCAGGTTTCCGGATCCCATGAGGGTATCTCGAGCGCGATATTGCGCTTCTCCCATTGGGCCGTGCCGGTCGGGAAAGTCCCGTCGACCGGGAAAGCGCTTACAGGCAGGCTATCCCCCTCGTTCGCGATGATGCGGGCCGTGAATTTCTGCACAAATTCGGGAGCCTGCGGAGAAACGGCCGGGGGCCGCTCCAGGCTGCTGGTTGGCTGGGCGGGGACTTTGACTTCAAAGAGGTTGGCGATGGTCTGCTCGACGGCTTCATAGTTTTTCTTGACGACCTCTTCGCCTTTGGCGCCGTAAGTTTTCTTGATCGACTGTTTAATGGCCTCAATAGCCTCATCCTTCGGCAGGACGCCGGAGATGGCGAAGAAACAGGTCTGCATGATGGTATTGACGCGCGCGCCCATCCCCGTCATTTTGGCCACCTTGTATCCATCGATGACGTAAAAACGGATTTTCTTGTCGATAATCTGCTTCTGAACGCTGCGCGGGATCTTGTCCCAGACCTCGTCGGGCCCGTAAGGGCTGTTCAGGAGGAATGTCGCCCCCGGGACAGCATCCTTTAACATGTCGTATCGTTCCAGGAAAACGAACTGATGGCAGGCCACAAAATTGGCCCGGTCCAGGAGGTAGATGGAGTGGATCGGTTTCGCTCCGAAGCGGAGATGCGATACCGTCACGGAACCCGACTTGCGGGAATCGTAAACAAAATAGCCCTGCGCGTTGTTGGGCGTGTCCTCGCCGATGATCTTGATCGAGTTTTTGTTGGCTCCGACAGTCCCGTCTGCGCCCAGGCCATAGAAGAGGCAGCGGGACACTTCGCCGCCCGTCGTAAACTGGGGGTCATAATCGATCGAATTGTTCGTGACGTCATCGGTGATCCCGACAGAGAAGTAATTTTTCGGATTCTCCTTTTTCATCTCCTCGTAAACGCCATGGATCATGGCCGGGGTGAATTCCTTGGAGGAAAGGCCGTACCGGCCTCCGATGATCTTCGGAAAACTCTTGAGAGGAAAATTCCCGGATGAGAACGACTCCGCCACAGCAGTCACGACGTCTTTATACATGGGCTCGCCGGAAGCGCCCGGCTCTTTCGTCCGGTCAAGAACCGCGATTGTGCGGACCGTCGGCGGAAGCGCCGCCATCAGATCCCGGCCTGAGAACGGACGGAAAAGGCGGACCTTCAGCAATCCCACTTTTTCGCCGCGGTCGTTTAGATACTCGACGGTTTCCTGAGTGGCTTCCGCCCCGGATCCCATAATCACGATGACGCGATCCGCATCGGGGGCCCCCACATAGTCAAAAAGGTGATACTGTCTGCCGGCTATCGAAGCAAATTTGTCCATCGCCTTTTGCACAATGCCCGGAGCGGCAAGGTAAAACGGATTGCAGGCTTCCCTGGCCTGGAAGAAAACGTCCGGATTCTGGGCGCTGCCTCTCATGACCGGCGCATCGGGTGACAATCCCCGCGCGCGATGAGCGCGAACCAGGTTGTCGTCGATCATGCTCCGCATGTCATCGAGAGAGAGCTGTTCGATTTTCATCACTTCATGGGAACTGCGGAACCCGTCGAAGAAGTGAACGAACGGAATCCGCGCCTCGAGCGCCGCCGCCTGGGCAATGAGGGCAAAATCCATGATTTCCTGGACGGAATTGGATGCCAGCAATCCCCACCCCGTGGAGCGGACGGCCATGATATCGCTGTGATCGCCGAAAATGGATAGCGCATGGGTCGCCACCGTTCTGGCTGAGACGTGAAACACGGTCGACGTCAGTTCGCCCGCAATCTTGAACATGTTGGGAATCATCAGCAAAAGGCCCTGGGACGCGGTGAACGTAGTCGTCAGAGCCCCCGCCTGCAGCGCACCATGAACGGCGCCGGCAGCGCCCCCTTCACTCTGCATCTCCGTAACAGAAGGAATCATGCCCCAAATGTTTTTTTCGCCTTCAGCGGCCCACGCATCCGCCCATTCGCCCATGGCGGAGGACGGCGTAATCGGATATATCGCGATAACTTCATTTACTTTATAGGCAACATAGGCTGCGGCTTCGTTGCCATCGATGGTAACCGTCTGTCTTTTCATGTCTCACCATTAAAAATGATAAAAAAATTTCAGGCGTCCCGGTCCCACAGCCGGACGAGCTTCCGCTTCAAACTGCACGTGATCGCCTATTTCTTTGAACAGGATTCAACCAGAACCTGCCGCGCGAAATAAACAGGGTATCATACTATATCTTTTTCCGAGGCTCATCACAGAAATACAAAAGGACGCCGGCTCATACCGAAGCTGGAAGTGAAAAGAAATGGAAAGATAAAGGGTTTGCCGCAGGTGCATACCATCAAGCTATAGAAAAAAGTGCCTAGCGGCTTGAAGCGGATCTTGTCCAGCTTATCCCCGATATCACAGAGGGACGCGAACCGCGGCCCGCGAGATCGGACCTGAGGCCAGTCCGCAGCATAAGGGGCGAAATCCTCGGGCCACGATGTGCTGAGGCCGTTTGGGTTCGCTGCGGGTAACAAAGACTCGAAGATCCTCCGTTGCTGTCCGGCACCCATCATGAGCGCCTGAGCCAGATGCTTGCGCCGGAGTTTTGCAAATACAGCGGCATTTTTGCCCCAAAAAGATGCGAGAAGAAGTGAACCAGGAAGGAGCTGAAGAAAACAATCTTGAATGCCGCATTAAACTGCAGAAATCCCCGGATCAGATAAGCCTCGTTCCAGGCTCTCCCCTCATACACCCAAACTTTGGGATACTCGAAAGGATATATAATGTCGTGGAATTGAACATAAACCCCCCGGTTCAGAACAGGAAGGACCTCAAACACCAGATAATTCACATCACTACCTATCCTGGATATATGGGTGGAGTCGATGAATAGAATATCATTGGCCTCCAATGCCTGAAACACCGATACATCGACATCCTGGGCCTTCTTCGCTACCAGATTTATCTTGCCGGACTCTCCCGGCTTCAGCAGGGAAAGAAGCAGTTCAGGGTAAGGCTCAACGAACGTACACTCAATCGATCCTTTGAAAAAAATTTCGTTCATATCCAAGGTCACGCAGGATGAATGACCCGATCCGACCTCGATGATTCTTTTCGGGCGCAGGCAACGAATCATGCTCGAAAGCGAGTAAGCGTCGGAAATCGCCAAAGCCGCGCTATCGGGAGAATATCTCAGGTCGGAAAATATGCCGGATGAATAGGGCATGTCCTCGTAAAAAGAGGCAAAGATTTCGAAAAACTTCAGCTGTTCCTCCTCGTTCAGGTCGATTGCCGGGAATTGCCTCGGATACTTCCAGATTTTATGCTCGTTTTCCCTGACCTCGTTGGAGTTTGGAAGCGGTGAGAAGTAATGACCCGGCGGAACGAATTCCGGGAAATGATCTGGTTCTGGCTTCGTCATTCCTGGCACTCCTTGTCGCGTAATCCGGAACTATTAGCACAACCCAGCGTGTTCCCACAATCGGAATGAGAGAACATCAACACAAGTGTTTGGGGCCTCTTCGTGGCCGATGCTTTCCTAAAACATCCAACCACCGGCTCTGGTGATACGATGTCAGAATACGGAAGGAAATGCCGGGAGCGCGGCAAAGATGAGGATGGGACCAGTTGCGTGAAACTCAACCTGAAGCGTATGATCGGAATGTCGTTTTCGGGAAGACAGGTGCCGCACTTTCAACGACTGCTTGCCTCCGGGCCTTTCGAATCTCAGAGCGTGCACAAGCCGGCGAGTATGGAATTTTGCACGGCGTCAGGAGATCCATCATCACGCTCAAGGCATGTTGGGGAGGGTGCTGATACCGACTCACAAAGGCTGGGTCAGAAGGTTATCCATAAATGCAATGAGCCCTAAATCCTATTACTGCAAAGCATTACAGGGGGAATCGGAATACAACATCTGCATTAATTCCGATATGACAATATCCTGTAATTGCCAGGACTACGATGGCGCCGGGCAGCTTGGCGATCTGGGCCGAAAATCCTTTGAGGATATATTTTTCGGAGCAACCGCTCAGCGTTTCAGACGAAAACTTCTCGAAGGACACTTTCCCGTTAGCGTTTGCGCCGGATGTGCGGAGTTGCTTGAGACCACTGCCGATCCGGAGCACTATCTGACGGGCTGTTCGCTTCCTCACATCGGCATAATGGTGGAAAACACTGTTCTGTGCAATCTTCAATGCGTTGCCTGCCGGAGAGATCAGCTTCTCAGGACTCGGAAAAAGGTTAGCATGTCCCTCGATGATATCCGCAAGGTGGCGCAGATATTTCAGAAACACCATATTCAGCGCTGTCATTTTTTCGGCTTGGGCGAACCCTTTCTCTCGAAGCATGTGTATGATGAAGTTTCCATTTTGAGGCAGCTCAATCCCTCTTTGCAGATCTGCACCTCGACAAACGGACATTTTTTGCAGGGCGAAGATAAGATCCGTGCCACTCTGATGATGGATCTCATATATTTTTCAATCGATGGTGCTTCGCAAGAGACCCTGGAAAAGTATCAGAAAGGCGGGGATTTCAGCAGAGCCCTGTGCAATATGGATCTCCTCGTTCGAGCCCGTAATCGCTCGGGGAGCCGGATTCCCGTCATCGAGTGGAAATACGTCGTGTTTTCATGGAACGATAGTGAGCAGGAAATCGAGCGGGCGATCAAACTGGCCAAAGAATCAGGCGTGGACGCAATATCATTCTGGCAGGGCGGCGGGCCGCCGCCCGCCATTTCGCAGAAGTTCCAGCACGACGATTATTTTGCGCATCTTGGAGAAAAATCCTGGAAGGGCCGGGAAATCAACCTTCGCCAGGATTTCATCGCATCCCGCGTACTTCAGCAATTGAAGCCGGCTGAGTGTCACAGGCTCCTCCGCGCTCTCCGCACCGATAGCAGAGCTCTGGCAGATTCCTGCGTAGCCATTATCGAATCAGCTGAGAAGCTCTCCAACAAACAATTCATCCTGCGAAGCTACCAGAAACTGCTAGGCCGCGAGCCCGACCCGCCGGGGCTCGATTCATGGCTCAGCATGCTCGACGCGGGGACCCTCTCAAGAGCTCAGATGGTTCAAAGCATTATTGATTCGGTCGAATTCCTATCCGTCAATCCTGCGAAGCCGGATGTCGGTCCGGATGTGGGGTGGAGTATGACTCGCGCGCAGATTGCACGCGAGATAGTCCAGCTTTGCCATGGCGATGAATTCGAAATCCCCGCAGAGCCTTTTTTCGTCGATGTCCCCCGGGAGCATCCTGATTTCCGCTTCATTCAGAGATTCCGGCAGGACGAGCTGACAACCTCATGGCCGCGCTTCGATCCGGACACGCCGGTCACACGCTATATGCTGGCAACGTTTCTTGTCCGAGCGCGCTATGGAGAGCGCTTTGATTGCCCCGAAGGCCCGCGATTCAAGGATGTGCCGCCAACGCACGCCAACGCACGCTATATACGCAAAGCCGCAGCGGACGGCATGATTGAGGAAATCAGCCCGGATTTCTTTTATCCGGACGATCCGGTTTCTAGGGAGGAATGCAGGGCCGCCCTCGAATCCTGGATAACGAAGTGGAGAGCCTTTTGCTCATAAAATCCATGAAAAGCAACCGCAATCTCCATTGGGGAGTCGGTTTTTGCCGCAGCCGGCGTTAGAGAAGCGGAGATCTGTGAGAAAATCGGACCAGGCTTATTGGGGTTTTTCCAGCGTGATGCCGCTGACAAGCTTCCGGCCCGCTTCTATCGCTTCGCGGTTGCTCTTCAGCACATTCGGCCGCATGCCGCTATTAACGAATGCGGAAAGGATCGACTCCTCCTCCACCGCCCGCGTCACTTCCAGATAGGCGCCCAACATGATCATGTTGGCCGACTTCACATTGCCCAGTTCCATGGCTGCTTCGTATGAGGCGACACGGACCACCTGGATGTCCTGGCGATCCGGAATGTCCTTCACCATCGATGAATTAACCAGGAGCAGCCCGCCCGGCAGAATATCGGGGGCAAACTTTTCTATGGACGGCTGATTGAACGCCATCAGGGTGTGGGGACGATGGATCAGCGGCGAGGGGATGGGATCACGGGAAAGCCGCACGTGGCAATGGGCAGTCCCGCCCCGCATCTCGGGCCCGTACGACGGGATCCAGGATACCTGGAGGCCTTCCCTCAGGCCGCCTTCCGCCAGCGCAACTCCGGAGAACAGCACCCCCTGTCCGCCGAACCCGCTCAATATCATCGAGACCCCGTCGAGTTCGCCGCGCGCGACGGCGCCTTGAAAAACCGGGACCTGATCTTCGGGTTCGGGAAGCTCGGTCCGGGCGGCATCAACTTTTGAGGGCGCCGCGGTGACAGAGGAATCCGCCACTGCAGTTCTCCCATCGCGCTCCTTGAAGACCTTCAACGGGAAAATGGGGAACATGTTCTTCTCTACCCAGTGGATGGCGTCTTGCGGGGCCACTTTCCATCCGCTGGGACATGCGCTGAGAACCTCCACAAAGGAAAAACCCCGGCCTTCTATCTGGTTTTGAAATGCCCGGCGGACGGCCTTTCTGGCCCGCATATGATTTTTGGCATCCGTCAGAGCGACGCGCTCAATATACACAGGGGCGTCCAGGGTTGCGAGCAGCTCGCACACGCGCATGGGGGGACCTTCATGGTCCTCGGAGCGCCCTCTGGGGGTGGTCGTGGTCTTCTGCCCCAGAGGCGTTGTGGGGGCCATCTGACCGCCCGTCATGCCGTAGATGCCGTTGTTTATGAAAAAGACCGTGATGGGCTCTCCCCGGTTGGCCGCGTGGAGGATTTCATTCCCGCCGATGGCCGCCAGATCGCCGTCGCCCTGGTAGCAGAAAACGATGGCATTCGGACGCGCGCGCTTTACGCCCGTAGCCACGGCGGGAGCCCGGCCGTGGGATGCCTGGATATTGGCTACATCCATGTAATAATACATAAAAACAGAGCATCCCACCGGGCCAACCAGGATGGTGCGGTCCTGAATGCCCAGGTCATCGATGGCCTCCGCAATGAGTTTGTGCAGAACCCCGTGACCGCAGCCGGGACAGTAGTGCGTAGTGTCGATATTGCCGCCTTTGCGATCGTAGCGGTCATAAAAAGACGCAGGTTTGCTATGCTTTATTTCCCACACACTCGCTCTCCATTTTCTTAAGGGCCTGTTTTACATCCTCGGCGGTCGGCATCATGCCCCCAGTGCGCCTGAGCAGCTGAATCGGTGTAATGCCGCTGGTGGCGAGACGGACATCCTCGATCAGCTGGCCGCTGCTAAGTTCCAATACAAGTATCCCGTAGGCCTTGCCTGCCAGCTGGCGGAGACGCTTCATCGGAAAAGGATACAGGCTGATCGGGCGCAGCAGTCCCACGCGTATGCCCTCGGCTCGCGCCAGCTCGACTGCTGCGCGCGCGATGCGGCTGCTGATACCGTAGGCAACGATGATGATTTCGGCGTCCTCCGCCAAAACCTCCTGGAACATAACCTCATTCAATTCGATTTCCCGATATTTATCTTCCAGCCTGGTAATGAGAATTTCCTGTTTTTCATGTTCCAGGAATATGGATGTGATCAGGTTTTTGCGGGTGGCAGCATCGCCTCTGACCGCCCAGGGTTTCTCGGGCTGGCCCCCGACCGCCCGGGGCACCTCCACCGGCTCCATCATCTGCCCCAACGCGCCGTCAGCCAGAACATACACCGGATTGCGATAGCGGTCCGCAACCTCGAAAGCGTGAATGGTTAGGTCGCACATCTCCTGGACACTGTTGGGAGCAAAAACGGGAGTCCGGTAGTTTCCGTGGCCGCCGCCCCTGGTCAGCTGCAGGTAGTCCCCCTGCTCGACACCGAGGTTTCCGAGCCCCGGTCCCGCGCGCATCACATCCACAATCACTCCGGGAAGCTCAGCGCCCGCCATGTAGGAAACCCCTTCCTGCATCAGGCTTATGCCGGGTCCCGAAGAGGCCGTCATCGCCCGGACTCCCGCGGATGAAGCTCCAAACACCATTTGTATGGCGCCGATTTCGCTTTCAGCCGGGACGAAGATGCCTCCCGAATCGGGCAAGAGCAAGGATGCGGTTTCTGCAATTTCACTCGCCGGCGTAATCGGGTATCCGAAAAACGCCTTGCATCCCGCCGCTACCGCCCCCCTAACGACTGCTTCATTTCCCTTGATCAAATGGCGCATCCAACGCCTCCCAGAATCCTTTTGGTTTCTCCGGCCGGCATTTGGATCTACATTGCCTGCCGCCTGTTGCGCATATTTCTAAGAAATTTTAAATCTGCCGAGCCCGGAATTAAGATCCCGAGCAGTCAAATTCAGTCCGCAACATCATGCGAACGCCGGAAGTTTACAACCGGCCGGGAATGCCTGAGCCTTGCTACGCGGCGGGTTTATCCTTGTCCGTCTTGCGAATGCGGACCGTTATTGCAGCGGGTTCCGGGCAGACATAGAAGCAGATGCCGCACCCCGTGCATCCGGATCCGGCATACGACACCGCAAAGTATCCAAGCCGGTTAAGATAATCGCTTTGAGCCAGGACCTTGGCCGGGCACGCCGCAATACAAAGAGTGCATCCTTTGCACAAATCTGCCGCAATTTGAACATCGCCGCGATCAGAGCTCCCCACGATTCCCTCCAATTATTGCCGACCTAACCTTTATAAATGCCCTTTACTCTAAACCGGTTTGCCTGCCGAGGCAATATCTGCTGTAAAAACAAAGAAGCGCGTTGACCGGGCAACAGACGCCTGCCATCCGCGGCGTGGCAGGCCAAACCGCCGAAAGCCTGCTTGATCGCATGTCCCGCAGCCGGGATGCCGCATCAACAGTTATCCCGAAATATTTCGCTATCCTCATGTTTTCTATTAATTAAGAACAATTTTGAAGAAAACATTCATAAGTGTGCCAGACGACAGCCGTGCATGCAAGCCGGGCGTTTTGGCGCGCGCTTCATCAAACCTTGCGCGCCGGCCATCTCCTGAGTAATCAATGTAGTGCCTTTGTCGGCCTGTGTCAGCATCGCCTGGACCTGCCAAACCATACACGTCATCGGCATAACCGGCGGATTCGGGATCAGAGATGCATTTATAGGGTTATAGACAAAACTGCCCGGGAGAGCCAAAGCGGGGATTTGTCGGCCATAAGCAGCGATGTGTCCGCCCCTAATCCAGGTCGATATCGCGGGTAGGCTTTTTTACGGGCTCGTCCTTGCTCTTTTCCAGCGCCACCGCAAACTTGCGCTCCAGCACTTCGGACTGAATCTTCATATCTTCGGCGCTTTGCTTGAAGATGGCCTCCCGTCTGGCCGCCTGCTCCTTGAGCAGCGCGGCAGCCTGGTCCAGGTCCAGGGCGCTACGCCTCGGGGGCGGCGCTTCATGGCTCACGACTTTGCTGAGGTTCGCATCGATGGTCAGGCGCGCTCCGCAGCAAGGGCACTCCACCGATATATCAATGGATTTTGGTTTGGCCATAACAACTCCTCACATCGGCATTTTTCTCCAAGGATGCTACGCGCAAGTTCCGCGGCTGTCAATCCGGGGAAGAGCCCCAAAATTCCCGCCCGGTCCCGGGCACATGAGCCGCGCTCAATGGCGGGGTTCACCAAGCCCGGCCGCCGACAGGCGCCGGCCCCCTGTCCGGACACTATGGTTCTGAATTTCTATAAATGAATCCCGGCAAGCCTATGACGGATCCGGTGTTGGACATGCAGTGCGTCAAGCAATTTTACTTCTGATTCGCTCAGCCCTTATTAGAAGTGCTAATTAGTATGGGCTTGACTCCGGGGCTTTTTTAGGGTTAAGTTTAATAGTGCGGGAATAGACGGAGCGAGCCGATAAGAAGCCTCCGGCGCGCATGATTGGGCGCGGGAAAAGGGGCTGATGCCTTAGCCATGTTACGGGCATCCTTAGTGCTACGCGTATGCCCGCGCATGTAGACTTTTAAAGGCGGAGAGAGGAATATCAAGGGCCAATTACCTGACGGCTCCGCAGAATTTCTAAGTATTGAGGCATTCGTCAGGCAGGCTTGGGCATTCGTTAGTCAGAGCGGAGCTTGTTGGAGATTTGCCGTAAGCCCGTGAATCTCTATGCCCGAAATATTTGGCCGGAGATCCTGGTGTGGCCGCCCCTTCGATCGGTCCCAGGTTAGCCTTCTGCTGGCCGATTGCGGCATTCCCTCGAGGATGCTATTAGAGGATTATCAGGGGGTATTCCCGGATGGCTGCCATGCCGTTATCCGCTTGCGAAGATACTGTAATTGTAATCGACGATGACGAGATAATCCGGCTGTCCTGCGAACAAATCCTCAAAAAGTCCGGTTACAAAGTAGAAACGTTCGGCAACGGGCATGAAGGAATCGAGCGCCTGAAGGAGATCAGGCCTCCGCTCCTGGTGGTCGACATCAAAATGCCGGAACTGGACGGGTTCGAGGTTATCAAGATTGTCCGCAAAATCGATCCGGATGTGGTGATTGTGGTGATAACGGGCTACGCGACCGTGGAAACTGCGGTCGACGCCATGAAGATGGGCGCCTACGATTTTCTGCCCAAACCCTTCACGCCCAGCGAACTCCGGATGATCATCGAGCGCGGATTTGAAAGATGGCGCCTGGCCAGGGAAACCCAGAGGCTTCGCCGTGAGAAAGCGGAGGTCGAAAGGAAGTTCGTTACGCTGGTTTCTCACCAGCTCAAGGCACCCCTGGCTGCGGTCAAGCAGTATTTGGACGTTCTGATGTTTACGTCCGGGTCGAAACTTCCGGAGGAATCCGCCGAATGGATTTCAAGGTCGCAGGCGCGGATTGCGGAAATGCTGACCCTGATTCAGGACTGGCTGATGCTGGCAAAGCTGGACCGGAGTGCTCTCTGTGACCGCGGCGCTTCTTCCGACCTGCGGAAAATCGCCGAGGACATCGTGCAGGAGTACCGGCAACTCCCTTCGGCTGCGGGATTGCAGCTGACCATCGACATGGGGCCGAACCTCCCGAAAGCTTGCGGCGATCCGGCCAGCCTCAGCATGGTGGTGGGCAACCTTGTGAGCAATGCGGTCAAGTACAACAGGCCGGGAGGGACGGTAAAGGTGAGCGCCGGCAGTGACGGCAAGCGGATCACCCTTGAGGTGAGAGACACGGGCATCGGAATCCCCGAAGATTACCTTCCGCGTCTGTTCGAGGAGTTCTACCGCGTAAAGACCCCTGAAACTCAGAACATTCAGGGAACCGGGCTCGGCCTTGTCATCTGCAAAAGGATTGTGGAAGAACTGGGCGGCTCGATCAGGGTCGACAGCAAAGAAGGTGAGTACACGTCCTTCACGGTCACGCTTCCGATAGCGGAACCCGCGAAGCTAGCCGAGTACGCCGAGGCGGTCGGCAATTAGCACATTATTGATAGAGTCTATTTCTGGTGAAAACAATGAGCGAATCCAAATCAGTACTGATCATCGACGATGACATGGATTATGTGAGGGCCATTCAAACCCTTCTGGAATCTTCCGGATACAAGGTCCGCAGCGCGTCCAACGGCCGCGACGGGATTCAGATGGCGAAGAATGCCCCACCGGATCTGATCCTCCTCGACGTCATGATGAGCGAGAGGACCGAGGGATTTTTCGTATTGCAGGAATTGCGCCGGATTCCGGCCTTGAGTCAGACTCCTGTGATTGTCTTGTCCAGCATCTATTCGGAGGAGCCTGTGTTCCGGGTCGATCCTGAAGCGGGATGGCTTCCGGCCAACCTGTTTTTGGCGAAGCCCGTCGATCCGGCGCGCCTGCTGTCGGAGGCGATGCGGTTGACGAGCGCGCCTGTTTCAGACAAGAGCCCGGCCGGCCAGGCAGGAGGTAGTTTATGAAGATATTGAAGATGGCAAAGGAAAACCTGGACCTTTTCGTGTCGGTTTTGCCGGCCTTCGGCGAAGTCTACGCCCCTCTAAAGCGTGGAAAAGGTTACGTCTTTGACCGTCCGTCCAAGTGGTCGGAAGTTCAAATGCAATACACCCGTACCATGTTGCCGCCCAAAAAGCTGATGCTTCCACCGCGGGAAACCACGTTTGCCTTCGACCCCGAAAAAGGGTATCAGGACAGGCTGGCGGAAGCCTCGAAACTAATGGTTCTGTTCGGGGTTCATGCCTATGACATCTACGGTCTCAATATCCTCGACCGCGTCTTCGCCCAGGCCAAATACCCGGATCCCTATTACATTGCCCGCAGGAAGAATACGGCCGTCATCGGCGTGGACTTTGTGCCGGACGAAAAGCATCTTGCCAGCTCCATGAACGCGGACTTCGTAGACAGCGGCTTCGACCTGTTCCTTAGCGACATCGGAAACGACTACCTGGTCCTGGTGGGCACCAGCAGGGGCGACGACATAGTCGTCATGAGCCATTGCCTCATGCAGACCCCGACGGACGCCGATTTCGAGGAGTACAAGAGACGGTCCAAAGCCAGGCGCGATGCGTATAAAGTCCACCTGGATCTGGAAGATCTGCCCGAGATCCTCGAGATGGAGTACCACAGCTCCGTCTGGGACGAGCTGGGCGAGCGCTGCCTGTCCTGCGGCTCCTGCAGCATGGTATGTCCCACCTGCTACTGTTTCGACGTCAATGACGAAGTGGAGTTCGGAAGCCGCAAGGGCCAGCGAATCCGCTCCTGGGATTCCTGCCTGCTCAGGACTCACGCCCTTGTCGCAGGCGGGGAAAATTTCCGCGAGGAGCGTTCCTCGAGGGTGAAGTTCCGCTATTATCACAAGCAGCGAGGCTTTGTCGCAGAATACGGCCGGCCCAGCTGCGTCGGCTGCGGCCGGTGCGTTGACGTTTGCCCGGCCGAAATCAATATAATTTCTGTCATTCATGCTATTCGAGGTGAGCAAGATGGAGTTGCAAGCAGCGTCCCCGCGTCCTCTTGATCGTTTGGAAAACCCGTATCTGCCCCATATGGCCCGGATCGTCCGCATACACCGGATGGTACCGGATAACTACCTGTTCCAGCTGCGCTTTCAGGATGATGCTCTCGTCCAGAAATGGGAGCACCGGCCCGGTCAGTTTGTAGAGCTTTCCGTCATAGGAACCGGGGAGGCGCCCATCTCGATCTCCTCATCCCCGACGCGCAAGGGAATTCTCGAACTGTGCATACGGCGTGCAGGCAGAGTGACATCCGCCCTTTACCGCCTGCCGACCAATTCCATGGTCGGCATACGGGGCCCCTATGGAAACGGTTTCCCGGTGGAAGAAATGGCAGGTCAGGACCTGCTGATCATCGCCGGCGGCCTCGGCATGGCGCCGCTCCGGTCGCTGCTCTGGTATGCGCTCGACAACCGGGAGAAATTCGGAACGGTGACTCTGATGTACGGGGCGCGCAGCCCGGCGGAGATGCTCTTCCGCGAGGAACTTCTGTCGCTGGCTGAAGTCGAGGACTTCAACTGCCTGCTGACCGTCGACAGGGACCCCACGGGGACCTGGAAGCAGAACGTGGGCCTATTGCCCTCGCTGTTCCAAAAGATGACCTTCGATCCGAGCAAAACCTACGCAGCCGTGGTCGGCCCTCCCATCGTGTACAAATTCGTCCTGGCTGAACTGCTCAAGCTCAACTTCCGCAAGGACCGCATCCTGATGAGCCTGGAGCGCCGCATGAAGTGCGGCGTCGGCAAGTGCGGCCACTGCAGTGTCGGCTACAAATACACCTGCATCCATGGTCCGGTGTTCACGTACTGGGATGCGATCAACCTTCCGGAAATTGTATGAGGTGACCTGTGAAACCCAAAATTGGAATTTACGGATTTAGCGGCTGTTGGGGCGAACAGATCGTTATCCTGAATTGTGAAGACCAGCTGATGGACCTATTCGGAGCCGTCGACATCGTGGACTTTCTGGGCGGGTCCTCCGTCAACGACACGGAGAGCCGGCTCCTTATCGCCTTCGTCGAAGGGTCGGTGGCCAACGCGCGGGAAGAAGCCTCGCTCAAGCGTGTCCGCGAGCGGTCCGACCTTCTCGTAGCCTGCGGAAGCTGCGCCTGCTTCGGCGGAGTCGCGGCCCTGGACGCCCGGGCTCCCCGGACGGAAGTGATTCAGCAGGTTTACGGCAAAAACGGCCCGGCGGGGTCCTGGGACATCGCTCCCCACAGGCCCCTTTCCGATTTCGTGAAGGTGGACCTGAACATTCCGGGCTGCCCCATCGAAAAAACGGAGTTCCTGAGCGCCGTTGCCAGCCTGCTGAACGGGGACATGCCGACTTTGCCCGCCTATCCGGTATGCCTCGAATGCAAGATGCTGGAGAACGAGTGCCTTCTTGTAAAGCGCGGATTGCCCTGTGCCGGCCCCGTCACAGTTGCCGGGTGCGGAGCCCGTTGCCCGAGCTACAATATAGCCTGCATCGGCTGCCGCGGACCTATTGACGAAGCCAACATGGGCTCGATCACAAAAATCCTGGAACAAAAAGAATTCAGTAAGGACGAAATCAGGCGCAAACTCAGAACGTTCGCTGCTCCGGTTTTGGACAGGACTGAGAATAGGGGATAGCAATGACACGCACGATTTCAGTGGATCATCTCGCAAGAGTGGAGGGGCACGGCGGCGTTACCGTGGTTCTCGAGGGGAACGAAGTCAGCAAAGTTGATTTCGACATTTTCGAGGGCATCCGGCTCTTTGAAGGCCTGGTCCGAGGCAGAACCATCGAGGACGTTACCGGCATCGTCTCCCGTATCTGCGCCATCTGCTCCACCAATCATACGGTGACCTCGCTCCAGTGCCTCGAAAACGCGCTGGGAATCGAGGTGACGCCTCAGACACAAATGCTGCGCGACCTCGCCTACCAGGGTGCCAATATCGAGAGCCATGCGCTGCATGTATTCGTGCTGGATCTTCCCGACCTGATGGGGCATTCCAGCGTCATCAGCCTGGCGGGCGTGATTCCGGATGCCGTTAAGGTTGCCCTGCGCCTGAAAAAACTGGGGAACTCCATCCAGGAAGTCATCGGCGGACGGGCCGTCCACCCTGTCAACTACGTGATAGGGGGATTCGGCAGAGTCCCGTCGAACGACGAGTTTTTCGCCTTGAGAGAGCAGGTCAAGGCAGGTTTTACGGATTGCGAGCGAGCTCTGGAAGTGCTGCGCACGATCAAGATCCCCGAATTCGCCAAAGAACCGATCCGCTGTGCGGCGGTCATCCCCGAGGGCGAGACCTTCTTCTTCGGGAAGGAGCTTGAGATTCTCGACGGCGACGTCCGGAAGCGCATCCCGGTCCGGGATTACCGGAAATTGACCAACGAACATCTTGTGCCGCATTCTCATGCCAAGCACAGTTCCTACAACGGCCGGTCCTACATGGTCGGAGCGCTGCCGAGATTGACCCTGAACGGTGAAAGAATCACGGGGCTGGCGCGGAAGGCATGGAAGGAACTGAACCTCAAAACTCCGAGCTCCAACATCCTCATGAACAACATCGCCCAGGCGGTGGAGATGATCTTTTCGGTTGAGCGTTCCCTACAAATCCTGGACGAGATGCTCGATGCCGGAGTTGTCCAGGAAAGCCCGGTAGCCTACAAGGTCCATGCCTGTTCCGGCGCCGCGGCCACCGAAGTGCCCCGCGGAACGCTCTTCTACTCCTACGAGGTCGATTCGGACGGACGGATCGCATCCGCGGACATAATTACACCCACTGCCCAGAACCTCAACAACGCCGAGGACCAGTTGCGGGCCGCAGTGAAACAGGGCCTGGGATCAGGGGTTTCCGACAAAGAGATCGAGCAGCGCCTGGCGATGGTGGCGCGGGCCTACGATCCCTGCATCAGCTGCTCGGTACACATGGTTCGAGTTTAGCAGCGGCGAGCGGCAGCTCGACCGCGCTAATTCTTGGATTTGCAATCACGGGCGGCCTGCCGGCCGCCCATACCTGACGCGCGTCCAAGATGATCAGCCACCTGAGTGACATCTCCCTTCGCGCCAAAATAACGATCAGCTTTGTGCTGATCGTCATTTTCGGCACTGCCATTTCCACCCTCATCGGCTCCCAGATTGTAACCCGGGCCATGCTCAACGAGGCGCGCAAACAGATCCGCCACGGTCTGAAAGCCGCAGAGATGGTTTACGAGGGGCGCATCGAATCGGTCCGTGTCTCCATAGTCGGGGCTGCCGGAACGGAAAGGCTGGCCGCAGCCCTAAACTCAAAGAACGCCGAAGCCCTGCCCCGGGTTCTCGATCAGATCCGGGATGAAAACCGCCTGCAGTTCCTTTCCTTCTTTGATCCCAAAAACCAGCGGATTTCCCGGGCTTCCCGGGCGGCAATCCGGGACATGGGCTCGGAGCCTATCCCCGTCCCCGATTTCATAAACAGCGCCCTGTCCGGAAACGTAACTGCAGGCACAGAACTGCTCAGTCCTGAAGACCTTATGCGGGAGGATCCGGCGCTGGCGGAACGCGCGCGAATTGCTCTTATCCCCGATCCGGAACAACAGGGTGGCGGAGGCACCGTGGACGACGGCATGGTCCTAATCGCTGCCGCTCCCGTCAAAACGAGCTCGGGATTCGAAGGGGTGCTCTACGGAGGCATTCTGCTGAACCGCAACGACGACCTGGTCACGCAAATCAACGATTCCGTCTTCGGCCGGGAGGAGCAGGCCACCGGCACCGCGGGGATTGTTTCGGTTTTCATGGGAGACATCCGCATTGCCACAAATATCCTGAGCGCCTCCGGGCAACATCTGTTGGGGGGCCGCGCTGCAGCCGACATCCGCAGTGCAGTTCTGTCGCAGGGAATTCCATATTACGGCCGCGCCCACGTTGCCGGAAGCTGGCATTTGACGGCGTGCAGTCCCATCCGAAACCCGGGAAACCGTATTGTGGGATTTCTGGGCGTCGGGATACCGGAGCATCCTTTCCTGGCTGTCCGCACATCCATGATGCTCACATTTCTGTGGGTGGCCGCAATCGGGGTTCTGGTCGTGCTGGGTATTACCTATTTCATCACGCGCAGCATTTTTCTGCCGCTCGAGGAAATAGTGAGAGCGAGCAACCGGATCGCCGCCGGCGATCTGGATCAGCCGGTCCACATCAGCTCGCGGGATGAGATCGGCATCCTCGCCAATTCTTTCAATAAGATGCAGGCAAGCATCAAAGCCATGAAGCTGGAGCTGGAAGAGTGGGGGCGCACACTCGAGGAAAAAGTCAATAAAAGGACCGAGGAGCTTGTGGCCGTTCAAACCCAAATGGCGCAGTCCGAGAAGCTCGCGTCCATCGGCCGTCTGGCGGCGGGCGTAGCTCATGAAATCAACAATCCGCTGGGCGGAGTATTGACGTTCAGCATGCTGGCGCTGGAAGACTGCGACGACGACCACCCGCTGAAACAGAGCCTGGAAGTGATCGTCAAACAGACACTGCGCTGCCGGGAAACTGTGAAAGGGCTGCTGGAGTTTGCGCGGCAGTCCAATACCGCTCCTTCGATCACAGAAGTGAACTCCGTCGTGGACAAAACCCTCCAGCTGCTCGAGAATCAGACCATCTTCCAGAATATCCGGACCGTGCGCAAATTCGATCCGCAGCTGCCGCAGGTCCTCATCGACGCGGGACAGCTGCAGCAGGTCGTCATGAACATCGTCATCAACGCCGTCGACGCAATGGAGGAAAACGGGGTGCTGACGATCGAGACCGGTGTTGCGCCGCTAAACCAGGAAATCCTCATCAAGATCAGCGATACCGGCAAGGGCATCCCCGAAGACATACTTCCCCTGATTTTCGAACCCTTTTTTACCACCAAGAAAGTGGGCAAAGGAACCGGGCTGGGATTATCCATAGTTCACGGGATTATTACTCGGGCCGGCGGAAGGATTGAAGTCGCCAGCTCGCTCCAGGGGGCCACCTTCACAGTGCGGCTCCCGATTGCCCGGGAGGGTCAAAAAGTTGAAACAAGCGCCCCAAAGAAGCCTGGTGCTGGCGCTGGGCAACCCTCTGAGCGGAGATGACGGGTTCGGCGCCTGCGTTCTGGAGCAATTGCAGCACGGCGAGCTCCCCTCCGGCGTACAGCTGGAAGACGCGTCCACGGACCTGCTTTGCCGAATCCCGGATTTTGCCGAATACGATCAGATTGTGCTCATCGATGCGGTCCTGGATCCCGAGGGCAAACTCGGAAAACCGGGGCATATTGCAGCGTATGAAGAGGCAGTGTTTCGCGCCTGGCCCGAGACATCCCCGAGCGTTCATCAGGTCTCGCCGCTGTTAGCCGTGAAGCTTTTCCGCACGCTTTACCCGGAATCCCGTTCGCAAATCACGCTCGTGGGGATTATTGTGGATCATGTCGGCCAAAAGCCCGTCTACGCAACGGAGGCACGGATTGCCGAAGCCGCCGCAACAGTCCTCGCCCTCACTGGCCACCCGGGCTTTAGAGAGGATCAGTCTCCAGACCTATTTATTTCGTGAGGACCAGTCTCCAGACCTATTTATTTCGTGAGGACCGGTCTCCAGACCGGTCCGATTGGTTTATAACTTGATAGCCCTCGAATCGAGCCGCTCTGGAGAGCGGTTCTCACGACAAAAAATATATTAAGCCCT
>Ga0208980_10000305_pt1 | contig 26744 bp, 21 predicted proteins | sample WetSurMetagenome_3_FD_187993 | JGI IMG/M metagenome (GOLD analysis project Ga0208980, IMG submission 187993) | Wetland microbial communities from Twitchell Island in the Sacramento Delta, sample from surface sediment Aug2011 Site A1 Bulk (version 2) | ecosystem: Environmental > Aquatic > Marine... | reverse complement strand
GAAAAACTTCTGGTCGTATTCATCCTGGGAGCGTTCCGTCAGGCGGGCGCGAATTGAATCCAGGAGAGCCTGGTAGGTCTCAAAATCACCCAGAGATTTGGCAAAATCGTCGTTCAATTCAGGCAATTTCATGAATTTGACGCTTTGCACCTTCAGGTGATATTGAACCTTTTTCTCAGCGAGATCAGGATAAAGATACCCGGTTGGGTAGGTATATTCCACCGTTTTCTCATCATCTGGCTTCAGACCGACCAGGATTTGATCAAAACCCTTATAAGGGAATGGCTCGTCATTGGATGTATCCCCAATCCATACCTGGGTATCCGTTTGCTTCACGATCTGAGGGTCCTGATTTTCAGAGGGGTTCTGAATTGTGCCGGTGAGATTGAGGTACACCATGTCACCGCTGGCTGCTGGACGATCGACGGGTTCGGCTACGGCAAGCATCCGCTGAAATTCTGCCAGTGTTTTCTGAACTTCCGCTTCATCGAGCGCTGGAGGGGTGTATGCCTGGCGAATGGAATGATAGTCTTTCAGATCCACTTCGGGTTCGAGAGGGATTAAGAAAGAAAAAGATGGCGGGTTTGTGCTGATGATTTTTTCCAGTGAGCCAGGCCCAGAGGGTTTAATTTTGGCTTCATCAAGCATTTTCGGGTAAATATCATCCACCATCATTTCAATTGCGCGGTTCTGGATGTATTCATCCCCATACATTCTGCGAACCACAGACACTGGCGCTTTACCCGGACGGAACCCAGGAATTTTGGATTCGCGTGAGATATTTTTGGCGGCTTTTACAGAAAATTGTTCAAGTTCTTCGTTACTGCAATCAACGATAACTTCAACCTGCTGGTCATCTCGGGGTTTTTGATCGATTTTCAAGATTAGATCCTTTACGTTTTATTCCGATGGGGAAGGAGGGACTTGAACCCTCACGCCTTGCGGCACATGATCCTAAGTCATGCCTGTCTGCCAATTCCAGCACTTCCCCAAAGACATTGCATTATAAACAGAACCAAAACGACCGTCAATGAGCGTGTTCAGGCTGTTCCCCACCCGTAGAAAACCGGGATGTATTCCACCCGGATATGGTTCTCGCGTGAAGATCGATCCAGGGATTTTAAATCACGAAGTTCATCAAGTGATAATCGACCGGCATTATCCTGTTCGATCATCTCCCATTCAGAGTTGAATTCATCATCCAATTGATTACGCCGGGAAGCCCAAGGGATCAAACCTGTTTCAATGGAACGAAAGCCAGCATCCTGGAGCAGGGAGGTGATCCTTCTTCCCAGGAATGGGTCCGCTCCCTGCGAGATCAAGCTGTCAATTTGCATTTCTTTTAGTCGAGATAATTCCGTGGGGTAATCGATACAGCCGCCATAATCGGGTTCGGAAAATATAAAGAAAATCCCATGATCGGCTAGAACTCTTTTTATTTCCAGAAGTGCGAATTTTGGTTCTTTTATCCATAAGAGGAAATAGTGGCAAAACACCTGCTCGAAGGTTCCTGATATGAACGGAAGGTCCAGAGCATTCCCAGTGAGGAGACTTACTGATTTATTTTTGTCATTGAAGAACTTTAGCCGGTCAAACAACAGATCAACCCCAACCACCATACCGCCTGGAATTGGGTCCAGCTCGGAAAGAACCGCGCCTGTTCCACAGCCTATTTCTAAAACTTTGGAAAAAGGGGAGACAGGGTATTTTGTTTGGCAATATTTTCGAATTTCGCGGGACCATCGGCACTGGACGCGAAATCTGCGGTCCCAATCTGCAACTGTTAGCTGGTGATTCACCTTGCTTTCCAGATAGACTCCCAACTGTCGGAGAGGAAATTCCCCAGCTTTCGGGTACCGTCCTGGTCCGGAAGAACGTCCCCATCCGGTTCGATATAAAGCCAGGCTTTACCTGCTCCACTGATATATTCTTGCGATTCGGCGAGTTCCAATGCGAGTGGGTGACTGGTGGAATAAGGCACCGGTAAATCCCACACAAGCTTGATCCCTTTTTGCTGCACATATTGCTGAGCAGAACTCAATACGCCAGATAGGTCATCGGATTCCATACTTAAGGAGATCGATGGTACGGTCGATTTTGACAGTCGATCGATGTTTCGACGAATATCTCCGGCATTTTTCTTGGTCAATGTTAAATGCGCGGTGATATATATATCTTCTGCCAGGGAATCTTTTAATGCTTCCCAAGATACGGTGTTATGGTCCTCAAGGAGCAGCATTAGATGGTCGAGCCCAGCGTTCAGCAGGCTGTGCAGATAAGGAGGATCTGTAAGACGACTGCCATCGGTGATAAGACCACATACCAGATCCAACTTTTCAGTATAGGCAATCAACTCCACCAGGTCCGGACGAGTGGTGGCTTCACCACCCGTGAAGATAACATGAGGTATTCCAGCATCGGCTGTTTTATCCAGGATTATTTTCCACTCGTCGGTGGTTAACTCCCGGTCCACCCGTTTTGCGCTTTCGTTTGCAGGTTTGCCTGAAGAGCAGCGGTAAGTCAACGCACAATCCAAACGATATGGCGCAGAAATTTCGGTAGTATAAGGATCCAACCGGTTAAGATCAATAAATAATTCGGGAGCCAGATCAGGTGTAGTGAGGAGCGTGGTAATCTGTTCAGAGATATTCTTAAAATCCTCGGTGGCTTGTTCTGCTTTGATCCTATAGCGGCTTTGCATCAGCCTACCGACTTCATAAGGTGTTTTACTTTGAATGAAGTAATAGGAGTATTCCGCTGCAGTTTTATTCAAATGTAGAACAGTGGACGCATTGATAACCAACAAACCTTCGCCGCCTGGTTCAACTCGCAAGTGAAACCGGTACGGAGGGGAATGAGTATCAGAAGATTGGAAATGATACATTCCAGCTGGTATTGGTTTTACTGGTTTGAATAATTGATCTGACCAAATATGAATCCTGCTTTTCATGAAAAACCTCCGATCTAGGTCAATGAGTTCAAAATGATTTGGTTTGGTTCGGGTACCTTAAACTCCGATTCAAGAGGGCAGCCACCACCGCATTCCACGAAAAAAGAGCAACCCAGGCATTTTGAAGGAGCCAGGGAGCGGTTGCGTATTTTGATAGCGAGAGGATTGTTCCATATGGAATCCCAGGGATCGACAAGCATATTCCCAAGAGGGTGGTAATAAGACTGGCACGGAATCACTGCGCCATCGGGTTCGATGCACATGTTGTAAAGTGCTGCAGTGCATCCTTTGATTCCTAATTGCATTTGCACCGGGTCGAATCGGCAATATTGGGTGGGTGTATACCAGATCAAACGCTGATGGTTTTTCGAAGTGATCTCCCTGGCTGTTTCTAGGAGTTTTGGCAGTTCGGCTTCATCTAGACCTGTGCCGACGTTCTTTCCTTTTCCAGAATAAATTAATGCATTTAATCCAACGGTGGGTACGCCAAGATCTGCCAGGTAATTCAGAGTTTCTCTCAGATATCGAGAATTCTCCTTCAGCAGGGTGCTGTTCGTCATCACAAAAAGATTCTGGGAAAGGGCATTGCGAATGCCCTGTATTGTATCTTTCCAGGCACCTTTTCGGGCTACCATGCTGTCATGTATCGATTCCAAATGAGATTCAAATGTTATTTGCACATGGTCCAACCCCGCCGCTACCAAATTTGAGACATAAGTGGGGTCCTTTAATATTCTCCCGTTGGTATTGAGGCCAGTGATCTGTCCTAATGATTCAGCATGCCGAATCAACGAGGGAAGTTCTGGAACCAGAGTCGGCTCTCCACCTGTGAAAACGATATGCGGGATACCGATGGACCAAAGGCGGGAGAGAATTTCCTTCCAGGCATCGCCGCTCAATTCCGCACGTTCAAGGTGAGTTTCGTTATAACAATGACTGCAATCGTTGTTGCAGCGATACGTTAGCGCAAGGTCCATCCGGTATGGAGCAGAAGGTGTGTTTGAAAACGGGGGATTTGTTTCCAACTCAAAATCACAGATTGGGCAACCTGCATCTGGATCGATCAAACCCTGAAATTTTACGGTGAAGGCTGCATAATCCGCCCGGATTTGAGTCATTGGTACTGAAAACTCGGATCGCATTGTTCGGATCACATTACCTTCAGGCTCACCATTCAGGAAGAGATATGCCATCCGAGCTGCGCTGGGATTAAGGTGAAAGATCGTATTTGCATTGATAAATAAAACACCGGAGCCATCGGAATCAATTCGAAGGTGGATGCGCGAATTACCCCCTTCATTTGGAACGCTGAAGTGGTGAATGGATGGGCCAGCCATATTATCGTTGAATGGTCCAACCCGGGGAGTGACCCACTTTCGTAATTGATCGATCGCTGACATTGTTTCCAGCTTATCGACCGCCACCGGCACAAGCACAGGCACAGCCTGCGCAAGCACAGGCGCAGGCGCAGGAATGACCACCTCCGCCACCGGAGCTGCCATGACTTGTGGAAATAGGAACTGGGTTGGTTTTATTGGTAATGCCGCTGGTGAAACTGTTGACATTCCCAACCACGCTGGAAGCCATGTTTTGTGCTCCGCTTGTGACTGAGGCAGCGAAGGTTGCTCCAGGGAGTGAGGGCAGACTCACAGTACCAGAACCCCTGCCTTGGCTTAGGGATGGAACAGAACCGCCGCCGCTGCCCCCGCGGGCTACTGTGGAGCCGAATGAGGGATCGTATCCACCCCACCAGTGGGGAACGAAAACCGGTTGATTGCGGAAGACATCCTGGGTACGGTTCTCGTAATTCCTGTCTGCCATGGTCCAATCCATGACCTCATCGAAACGCTGGGATTTCACCTCCGGCGTATCCGCGGCATCGACCATAGCCCAGGCTTTGTTGATAATGTCCTTGTAGAAATCGACGGTTTCCTTGCGGCTGAACCCTTTCATCTTTTCCGAGACCATTTTTACAAGATTGATCATCATATCCTGCAGACCTTCTTTTTGGTCAGCAATTGCAGGTTTTGCCATTGCAGTTAAGAAATCAACCTCGTATGGATAGAGTCCTTCCGGAAGTGGATTTTGATTCTCAAGCTTTAATGGATCTTTGGCGATCACCTTGGTCGCGTTCTTCTTAATGGATGAGAACAATGTCATCATTAGAATTTTATCCATCGGCTCTTCCATCAGGATCGCTGCTTCAACTGCAGTCAACCCTCTTTTAATTCCGTGACCCTCGATGGAAATCTTGGGAGGCAGATACTGAAGTCTGCGTTTTTGTGCATTACGGATTCCGAAGATCGTGATGACCACAAAAAACGCAAAAATAGACAGCGGACACAAACAAGGGAGAAGATCTGAAAAATTAAAGTCGATGATGGGGGGCGTGGTAATTGCGGCCGCTGGTACCAACCGGGAAGGAAAGGCTGCCCCGAAAGTATATTGATCCGATCCGGTTGCCACCTGGGTTTGCCAGCGATAATACACTCTGCCATCCGGGGTATAACCGGATTCAGGATCAACAGCTCCAGGCCAATTCTTTGCCTGAAAATATTTGGGCTCATTCGGCTGCAACCCAGTGGGTAGAACGAGTGTTACAGTTGCATCGGTGTTCCCGTGGACATATTGTGAGCCGAACCAATTCGGAGAAAATTGGAAACTTGCGTACGGTTCACTTTCCTGCGTTGTCGCCTTAAAAAGGATCCCGGGAATGGAATCCACATGCATGGTGACCGTGCCGGATTCCCCTGGTTGGATAGCGTTTGCACCCAGGTAGAGGGAGACACCATTGGTCATCGAATCGATGCTTGTCACGGGTTGACCGTTCACAGTACCAGAAACAGACCCCATATCGAATTTCTCGTTCGGGAGACCCACATCGACATAATCGATCTCATGTGCACCCGGATCGTTTTGGAAATCCCAGGTATAGTCCAGGGTGACTGAACCGTCCTGGTTGACCGAGACGATCACATCCACGCTGCGGAGATTGAAACTGTAATCCTGGGCGTACACAGGCGAAACGATCACCGCAAGGAAGATCAAAAGTACAAAGAAGCCAACGATTCGGATCCTTTTCATGGGATTCCCTTTCAATGTTTATTTACCATTTGGGTTCTTCGGTCAGTTGATAAGTTGAATTGCAATAAGGGCATGTAACAACAGGGGCGCCTGCCACCAATTGAACGTCTTTAGGGCCTAATGTCCCACCACAGGATTTGCATTTTAGCGTATCCATGGAGACATTTCCGGGCAAATCTATGTTCAGCGTAACATTTTGCTGCTGTTCGGCTGCTTTTTTTCGGGAAGCCCAAAAAATCAACCCAAAGGCAATAAGAACTGAGATCACGCCAATGATGATGTTTCCCACGGGCGCTCCTCCGCCAAAGGCCCCCCAAATGAAAAGGACGCCGAAGAATATCAGAATTGCTGCACCAATATAAGCAATCGTTTTCATAGATCCTCCTCGATGATCATCATATAGTTTAGCATTATTTTCTATGAAGCTATCGACTTTTAATCTACGAATAGAAATGGAGAACGTTTCTGACTATAATTATTTTATGGAAACTACAGATATTATCCAACAGCTTGCATATCTTAAGAACCAGATCAACTTGCATAATTACCGGTATTACGTACTGGATGATCCTTTGGTGAGCGACCAGGAATACGACCGTCTTATGACTGAATTAAAGGGGATTGAGAAAAACCATCCAGAATTGGTAACCCTGGATTCACCGACACAACGACTTTCCGGTCAGATTTCGGAAAAATTTACCAAAATTGACCATCCGAGACCCATTTTAAGCCTGGCAAATTCGTTTTCAGAAAAGGAGATTTTTGATTGGTACGATCGCATAATTAAGATGGATTCGCGGGTTGGCTCGAGTAAATTCGTTTTGGAACCAAAAATTGATGGATTAACGGTCGTTCTCCATTACCAAAATGGCATTTTTATCAAAGGCGCAACCAGGGGTGATGGTTTGATCGGCGAGGATATCAGTAATAACCTTCGAACTGTGAAAACCATACCCCTGAAAATACCCGTGGAGGAGATTCTTGTCCATTCACCCGAGAAATTGGTAGTGAGAGGTGAAGTTTTTATTGAAAAGAAGGATTTTGAAAAATTAAACATGCAGCTTCAGGAAGCCGGAGAGCGGACTTATCAAAACCCCAGGAACACTGCGGCGGGATCGTTGAGACAATTGGATCCCCATCTCACCTCTGAGAGGCCACTTAAAATTCTATGTTATTCGATCGTTGAATGCAGCGAAGGAGTTAACACCCAGTGGGGCGTGTTGACGACTTTAAAGAAGTTGGGTTTTCCCATCCCGGAGAACGCGGAACGAAAAGAGAATATTCAGGATGTCGTTAGCACATTGGATAGTTGGGCGATCAAACGGGATAGCCTGCCTTTTGAGGTGGATGGTGTGGTAATTAAGTTGGATGATCTTCTCCTTTCAGAAAACCTGGGAGTGGTGGGAAAGGATCCGCGGGGTGCGATTGCATTTAAATTCCCTGCCAGGGAGGTTACCACCAAACTCATCGATATTGGGGTAAAAATTGGAAGGACAGGTGTGTTAACACCGTACGCCATCCTCGAACCGGTCGAGGTGGGCGGTGTGATCGTCAAACAGGCAACGCTGCACAACTTTGATTACATTCAGGAAAAGGACATTCGCATCGGGGATCGGATATTATTGAAACGGGCGGGGGATGTAATTCCCTATGTTATTGGTCCAATCGCCGACGCACGGGATGGAAACGAGGCCATTTTTATCATCCCCAAGAAATGCCCCGATTGTGGTGAACCTGTGGAACATTTTCAGGGAGAGGTGGCCTGGTATTGTGTTAATTCAGGCTGCCCGGCGCAATTGATCCGTAATATCGAGCATTTCGTTTCCCGCAGCGCCATGGATATCGATGGGTTGGGTATAAAAATTGTGGAGCAATTAATTCAAAGTGGGCTGATCAAAGATGCGGCTGATCTCTACAGAATTCAAAAAGATGATCTCCTATCCCTGGAAGGGTTCGCTGAAAAAAAGGCAGAGAATTTACTTTCAGCGATTCAAAATTCAAAATCGCAAAATCTTCATCGATTTCTATTCGCGCTGGGCATAAAAGGAGTTGGAGAGGTTTTGGCTTCTGATCTGGCCAGGAAGTACGGGAGTGTGGACAGGATTGCGAGCTTAACCATCCTGGAATTACAGGAAAACCAGGGCGTTGGTCCCAATATCGCATTCGCCATTGTGGAATGGTTCAAAGCTGAAAAGAATGAATTATTACTTGCGAAGTTCAAATCAAGCGGTATCTGGCCGCATGAACATAACCCTGGTCAAAATGAAGGAGGCAACAAGCTTTCTGGACTGACTTTTGTGATCACCGGAACCCTGGAGGGATTCTCCCGGGAGGATGCGAAGGCATTGATCGAGCGAGAAGGCGGCAAGGTCAGCGAAAGCATTAGCTCAAAAACGAACTACCTGGTTCTGGGAGAGAACCCGGGTTCCAAATTTGAAAAAGCTAAAGAATTGCGTGTAGCCATTATTAATATTGATCAATTAATTCAATTATCTCAATAAAACACTAGATGTCCTCTTCATCATTACATCTAAAGCCAAATAGAGAAAAATCCATTCTAAAGCACCATCCCTGGATCTATTCTGGAGCGGTGGAGAAAGTGACTGGGAACCCTAACTCTGGAGAAACCGTCGCCGTCTATGCCAGCGATGGGAAATTTCTAGCCTGGGGAGCATACAGCCCGAAATCACAGATCATCTGTAGAATTTGGACCTGGGATGAAAGCGACGTCATCGATAGCGAATTCCTGCGACGCAAGCTCCAAATTGCAATTAATTTCCGGAAGGCATACATCTCCAATGGGGTAACTAATTCCTATCGATGTGTATTTTCTGAATCCGATGGGATTCCAGGACTCATTATTGATAGGTACGATTCCTGCCTCGTTTTACAGATCACCTCCGCTGGAGCCGAATTCTGGCGGAATTCTCTTATCGGAATTTGCCGTGAAGTCCCTGGTGTGACAGTTTGCTATGAAAGATCGGAGAGTGAAATCCGTAAACTGGAGGGGCTTTCCCCAAGCCAGGGATTGATTTTCGGGACAAAATTGAATTCACCCCTTGAAATCCATGAATGGGGAATTCGATATCTAGTGGATATCGAAAACGGCCAAAAGACTGGTTTCTTTTTGGATCAACGCGAAAACAGAAAAATGGTGCAAGAGTTTTCCAATAATGCACGGGTATTGAATTGTTTCAGTTACACCGGTGGATTCAGCTTGAATGCGTTCAAGGGCGGAGCTATAGAGATAATCTCCATCGATTCCTCCGCTGAAGCGATCGGTTTGGCGGTTAAGAATTGGGAATTAAATTCCTTCCCTAATGATCGTGGGATTTGGATAGAGGGAGATGTGTTTCAGGAACTCCGGAAATTTCGCGACCGAAATGAGAAATTCGATTTAATCATTCTGGATCCGCCGAAATTTGCCCCCAACACCCGTTCTGTCCCTGCGGCAGCACGAGCATACAAAGATATCAACCTGCTGGCATTTAAACTGCTTCGAAACGGAGGCATTCTTTTCACTTTTTCCTGCTCGGGCGGAATAGAAGCCGATTTGTTTCAAAAGATCATCCAGGGAGCCGCGCTTGACGCAAAACGCGAAGTCCAAATTCTCGAAAAACTCAGGCAGGATATAGACCATCCCGTACCGCTTAATTATCCTGAAGCGGAATACCTCAAAGGATTGATCTGCAGGGTCATAATATAGCAAATTGCCAGGGATACCTGGCAATTTGGTAGTGGAGATGGCGGGAATTGAACCCGCGTCCGAAAGAATAGATCTCCAGATATCTACGAGCGTAGTTGATCTTAGTTCTCGCCTGCTTCTCTATGATCCACAGAAAAAGAAGCCAGCCAGCCGTTTGGACCCGAAAGCCCTCTTTCGCTCAGCACACGGCAGGCTGCGCGGCACCCGTGCTTTGTGACGCCCGACCCTTTTACCGGCGCGGGAGCGGAAAAGGCGGACGTGACCTCACGTGGAGATCATTTGCGCTCTATCCGGCTTATGCAGCCAGGGGAAGAGCAGCGTATTGAGTGCGGTTGGCACTTAATGTTTTGTGCGGATTTATCGAGTTCGGCACCTCTCGGCTCGCAATCCGGGACCAGCCTCCTCCGTCGAAGCCTGTCATCCCCAGATATTTTGATTGTATGCCATAATAGGAGAAACTTCAAGTTGGTTGGATGGGCGGGACAGGACTCGAACCTGCGACCCCTACTGTGTAAAAGTAGTGCTCTAACCAACTGAGCTACCCGCCCGGGACAACTATTATAACCCATCCAAATGGGTGAAATAAATCGATCCAAAAAGGATTTCAAATGAGATTTGTCCGCTATCAAGCCAAGAATATACCGCACTCCTACGGTTGGATCCGGGAAGAGGATATTGGTCAAATCACCGGTGATATATTCGCAGATTATCGTCGGGTGGAATCTTATTCACCCTTAAATCAAGCTACTTTGCTTCCGCCGGTCACCCCGGGGAAGATAATCGGTGTTGGGCGGAATTACCGCGAACATGCGGCTGAGCAGGGCGTGGAAGTGCCTGAAATCCCATTGATCTTCCTGAAACCGCCTTCCAGTGTGATCGGCCCCGAAGGGATGATCCAGATACCTCCCCAATCCAAAGAAGTTGTTCATGAGGCGGAGTTGGCGGTGGTGATGGGCAGGAAAGCACGCTGGATTCATTCGGAGGATGCATTTGGCGCCATTTTTGGTTTCACGCTTGGTAATGATGTTACCGCCAGAGATCTTCAGCGAAGGGATGGTCAGTGGTCGCGGGCCAAAGGATTTGATACATTCTGCTGCCTGGGTCCGTGGATCGAAACCGACCTGGATGCAGCGGATGCTATGGTCACTTGCCGGGTAAATGGAGAGTTGCGGCAGATGGCTTCAACCAGGGAGATGGTTTTTTCCATCCCTCAATTGGTGGCCTACATATCATCAATAATGACATTAGAACCAGGCGATATCATCCTCACAGGTACACCGGCAGGATCGGGACCTTTAAAACCAGGAGATAAAGTTGAAGTGAACGTGGAAGGCATCGGAGCCATGACGAACCTGGTGACAGCCTTCGAAAGTTAAGAAAATTCCACATGGTATAATTTAATTTCGCAATCGAAATCATATCTTCTGTGAGGATCCCAAATGTCAGGACATTCCAAGTGGGCGACTATCAAACGAAAAAAAGGGGCAGCGGATGCCAAGCGGGGACAAGCTTTTACCCGTCTCACCCGCGAAATCGTGATGGCAGCCAGGGAAGGTGGAGGAGATACTGACAGTAATTTTCGGTTGAGGATCGCGGTTGAAAAAGCCCGTGCCGAAAATATGCCCAAAGATAATATCGAGCGGGCCATCAAACGTGGGACAGGCGACAGCAAGGACGGCGAAGTCTTTGAGCAAATCACCTACGAAGGTTATGGTCCTAACGGTGTGGCCATGATGATCGAGTGTGTTACCGAAAACAAGAACCGAACTGTGGCAGAGGTTCGTCATATCTTGACCAGGGCTGGTGGGAACCTTGGCGAAACAGGTTCGGTCGGCTGGCAATTCAAACGCATGGCGTATTTCGCCATTCCCGTAAAGAAATACGATTTTGACAAGGTTTTTGAAGTTGCAATCGAAGGCAACGCCGAGGATTGTTCCTCGGATGAGGACACAATCGAAATATTGGCCTCGGTTGAAAACTTCAAGATCCTGAGTGATAGCCTGCAGCACAATAAAATTCAACCTGAAGACGCGGAACTGCGCATGCTTCCGAACCAGGAAATGGAGCTTAGTGTTGAAGACACGCTTCAAGTGATGCGAACCATCGATTCGCTTGAAGAGCTGGACGATGTTCAGAATGTCTTTTCCAATCTCAAGATCAGCGACGAGGCGATGGCAGCGCTGGATGCGGAATAAACCATGCTCGCCATCGGGGTGGATCCTGGAACCGCGATTACCGGTTACGGGCTGGTATCAGAGACCAAGGATGGAAAATTAGAAGCGGTTGCGTACGGGGTCATCCGCACTCAAAAAAACGAAACTGCCGGGGAAAGACTATCTGTTTTATATGCCCGGTTGAAGGAAATCATCGATCTCCATCGCCCCGAAAGTGGCGCGGTGGAGAAGCTTTTTTTTCAGAGAAATGTGACCACCGCGCTTTCTGTTGGCCAGGCTCGCGGCGTGGCGCTTCTGGCATTATCGGAGAATAAAGTTCCCACTTTCGAATACACTCCCATGCAGGTGAAACAAGCTGTGTGTGGTTACGGCGGCGCAGGTAAAGCGCAGATCCAGCAGATGGTCAAAATATTATTGGAATTGGAAGAAATACCGGAACCGGACGATGCTGCGGACGCCCTCGCAGTGGCTATTTGCCACCTTAACAGCCGTAAACTGGGTGGTCTGGACGAGAAATGATCACCAGCAAATCAAATCCCAAAGTAAAGCTAATTCGTGATCTCCGGAACCCCCGCAAGCGAACGGAAAACGGTCTTTTCTTTGTTGAAGGCATTAAACTGGTCGGGGATTCGTTCTCGTCTAAATGGAAAATTGAATCCATCATATTCTCGCCAGAATTATTGCGCAGCACTTATGGTATCGAGACGATCGAAAAAGCAAGATCAGCCCGTGTGGAAGTCGTGGAGGTATCCAAGGACGTTTTTCAATCCATTTCGGACAAAGATGGTCCTCAAGGGATCGGGGCGATAGTCCATTTAGAACTTTCCTTGCTCGATAAGATTGCGTCAAAATGCGGTGTTTGGGTTGGGTTGGACTCCGTGCAAGACGCTGGAAACCTGGGGACGATCATGCGGACCGTGGATTCTGCTGGCGGAAGGGGGGTCGTTCTCCTCGGCAATTGTGTCGATCCGTTTTCACCTGACGCCGTCCGCGCGAGTATGGGGGCGATTTTTTCGATCGATTTGATTCATGCGGATATCGATTCATTTCTTGATTGGCAACGCGAATTCCAATACCTTCTTATTGGCAGTTCGGATAAAGGTAGGATTCATTATCGGTCAAGCTCCTATGCGCAGGATATGATCCTTCTTATGGGAAGCGAACAAAAAGGCCTAAATCCAGCGCTAACCGATATCTGCTCAAAAATTGTGGCAATCCCCATGCGGGGCAGCTCGGATTCACTTAACCTGGCTGTTGCGACCGGGATTATTCTCTATGAGATCATGGATCAAAATGAAAAATCTGCTGAGGGAGGCCGAGTATGATCTCTTCCATCCATGGTGAAATCCTCAATATCGATTCTGAGGGATTAGTTATAAACATTGGGGGCATTGGTTTTAAGGTTTTAGTTCCTGAATCGACCAAGGTTAAATCCAAAACTGGGGACAATATTTTTCTGTTTACCCACCTGATCGTGCGGGAAGATCTGCTCGCATTATATGGATTTGAATCCGAAGATGAGCGTGAGATTTTCATCCAGCTCCTTGGAGTTAACGGCGTGGGACCCAGAATTGCGCTTGGGATCCTCTCCAGCCTTTCTGTGGATACGGTGCGAAAGGCTGTTCTCAGTGAACAACCGGCACTATTAAGCAGAGTGCCGGGGGTTGGGAATAAGACTGCGCAGAAGATCATCCTGTACCTGCAGGGAAAAATCCGTATGGATGCCGGGCTGAAAGAAACCATGGCCTTTAAAGATGTGGATTCCGAGGTGATCGAAGCTCTGACTGGTTTAGGCTACTCTGTTATCGAAGCCCAGGCAGCACTCCAATCCATACCCCGGGATACCCCTGATGATCTGGAGACAAGATTGAGATTAGCCCTTCAGTATTTTTCCACTTGAAGGTTATAATTTGAAACTTCAATTTCTGACCCAGCAAGTTTAGGAGGTTTGATGCCCGACTCAGTAAATATAATGGTGGGAGACCTTCAGGAAAAAATCAATGCCTACTCCCCCAAAGTGGATTCATATGAGGTTGGCAAGGTCATCGAATTAGGGGATGGGATTGCGCATGTTACAGGGATCAGAAATGCCCGGTCCCAGGAATTGATAGAATTTGAAAACGGCCAAAAAGGGATCGTGTTCAACCTGGAAGAAGACCGGGTGGGTGTGATCATATTGGGAGATTACACCAGCATTTCGGTGAATTCTCATGTTAAATCCACCGGGAAATTAATTTCAGTGCCCGTCGGACCAGGCATGCTTGGTCGGATCGTAAATGCGCTGGGTGAACCGATCGATGGAAAGGGGCCTATCGAGTCTAAGCTTTCCAGGCCTATCGAAAGGATTGCCCCGGGTGTTTTAGAAAGACAGGATGTTGATACTCCTGTGCAAACCGGGATCATTGCGATCGATGCGATGATCCCCATAGGACGCGGGCAACGGGAATTGATCATCGGCGACCGCCAAACGGGAAAGACGGCCATTGCCCTGGATACGATCCTCAACCAAAAGAATGAAAACCTGATCTGTATCTATGTAGCGATCGGGCAGAAGAAATCTACTGTAGCTCGAACTGTAGCTATTTTGGAAAAATACGGGGCAATGAAATACACCGTTGTCGTTTCTGCAACGGCCGATCAAAGCGCCTCCATGCAATATATCGCTCCTTATGCCGGTTGCGCCATTGGTGAAGAATTTATGGAGAACGGTCAGGATGCTCTGATCATCTATGATGACCTCTCGAAGCATGCCTGGGCTTACCGCGAGATCTCTCTGCTTCTTCGCCGGCCGCCTGGACGTGAAGCCTACCCCGGGGATATTTTTTACTTACATTCGCGGCTTCTCGAGCGCGCTTCGCGGTTGTGCTATCAATACACGATCGAACCTTTGGATGAAAAAGCAACCAGGAAACCTGAAGCACTTGAGGGGGTGATATTCACTGGACCAAGGTCCCGCGATGATGCCGAAAAAGCGCTGAAATCACTGCCTGATCCAGGAAAGTTCGAGATTCGAAAGGTTCAAACCAGCGGAGGCTCACTGACAGCCCTGCCCATTGTCGAAACACTTCTGGGAGATGTTTCAGCCTATATCCCTACAAATATCATCTCTATCACGGATGGTCAGATCTACCTGGAAAATGGTTTGTTCAACGCAGGAATCCGCCCGGCGATCAATATTGGCATATCTGTCTCCCGCGTTGGGTCTTCAGCCCAAACGAAGGCGATGAAGCAGGTAGCCGGGAGGTTGCGCCTGGATATGGCAAACTTCCGTGAATTGGCAGCATTCGCCAAATTTGATTCAGCTCTCGATAAAGCTACCCAGGCGCAATTAAATCGGGGGCTTCGTCTGCAGGAAGTCCTCAAGCAACTGCAATACCGACCTATTCCCATGTGTGATCAGGTTATCCTTCTTTTCGCTGCCACCAATGGGTTTACGGATGCGGTGTCGATCCCGGAAGTCAATGGCTGGGAAGCGGGACTTTTGAAATATATAAAGGATATCCACCCGGAATATCGGGATGAAATTATCACCAACAAGAAAATCAGCCCCGAGTTGGATTCCAAGCTGAAACAGATCATGACACAGTATTCCCAGGCTGGGAATTAAAGGGTTCACAATCGATCATGAGTAATTCCAGGGAAATGCGCATGCGGATCAAGAGCATCCGCAATCTATCCCAAGTGACCCATGCGCTGGAGACGATCAGTGCCAGCAAGGTTCGCAAGGCCATCCAATCGGTGCATGCCACCCAGCCATATGCGGAAAAAGCCTGGGAATTATTAACCCATCTTGGAAAGCAGCCAGCCCACGATAACCTTCATCCGCTGCTGGTTGAAACAAAGGTCGCAAATAAAGCCCTGGTAATTGTTGTGTGCAGCGACCGCGGATTGGCTGGATCGTATGACGTCAATATCATACGAGAAACACTGGCATTTGAAGCACAACTTGACCAACCGATTTACTATCTAACAATAGGCAAAAAAGGGCGGGAAATGCTCCGCCGCAGGGGCAAATATATTTTGGCTGAATTCAGCGATATCCCAATCTCTCCAAGATTCTCTGATCTTTCCTCTATTGGATATCTGGTAGTCGAACAGTACCTGGAAAAAGAAGTTGACCGGGTTTTCATGATCTATACAAAATTTGTCAGCAAGGCTGAACAAAGGATCGTGATAGATAAAATCCTTCCCTTGACCATCCCTGATACCGCTGAAAAATCAATCACATCGTCAAAGACTGCTGAAGCTGTGTATATTTACGAGCCGGATGAAACCGCGCTGCTTGACGAGATCATTCCCAAATTCGTATCCCTGCAAATCTACCAGGCGATCCTATCCGCTTCGGCCAGCGAACAAACCGCCCGAATGATTGCGATGATGAATGCCACTGAAAACGCCGATTCCCTGGCGGTTTCGCTGCAGATGGAAATGAACAAAATGCGCCAACAAAGCATCACAAGTGAACTTCTTGATATCGCAGGCGGCGCGGAAGCTTTACGCGCACATTGATAATTCAAAAAGTGAATTTTTTCACCTGCGTTTTGTGGAAATCCAGTCCGATTCGCAAGCAAGAAAATGAGTGGATTAATTTCACGCCGTTTGATTTTCAGCACTCAATTATCACCTACACCTTAAATACACCTTTTGGTGGTTTTCTTTTTTCCAGGTATTAATTATCGTATTTATGCTTTAAGATATCTTTTGGAGCGTAGGAAGCTGAATTTAGACCCTATTAAAGGTTGATGAGGTTTCTTAGGAAGGGTCAAAGACATATATAATCTGTAAAGTTGGATTGAGATACTTTATTAAAATTAATTGTTTTGGAGGTAAAGATGGAATCCACTATGAAACCAAAAAAGAAGTTTAGTTTTCCAACCGCATTCACGATCCTACTGGGTTTGATCATCGTATTCGCCCTGCTGACCTTCATCATCCCGGCAGGTCAGTATGATTACAATGCGGAAGGTCAGCCAATTCCTGGTACTTACCACACCGTACCGCCGAATCCGCAGCGATTGAAGGATGCCATCATGGCGCCGATCAATGGCATGTATGGGATCCAGGGTTCCACGGGGAACATCAGTATATACAACAGCGGTGATCTTTATGGCGCCATCGATGTAGCATTATTTATCCTTCTGATCGGTGGATTTCTGGGTGTCAGTATGAAGACTGGTGCCATTGACGCTGGAATCAATTCTGTGGTTAAAAAGCTTGGGTCGCGAGGCAAACTACTGATCACTGTGATGATGATCATCTTTGCCGCGGGAGGAACGAGTTATGGGATGGCAGAAGAGTCCCTGGCTTTCTACCCCTTGATCCTGGCAGCAATGATCGCCCTAGGGTATGACGCCCTCTCAGCTGTTGCTTTGATCATGCTGGGTGCGGGTATCGGAGTATATGGATCGACCATCAACCCGTTTTCCGTGGGAATCGCTTCGGGAATCGCGGGGATACCACTCGCGGACGGAATTATCTATCGGATCGTTTTGCTTGTTGCTGGATCAATCATCGGGATAATTTTCGTTCGTAGATATGCAACCAGCGTACAAAAAGATCCGTCCAAATCCAAAGTAGCGGATATGAAAGAAGCAAATGAAAAATTCTTCCTGAAGAGTAAGGACCCAGGCGACGCACCAGAATTGACACCTCGCCGAAAACTTATTCTGACACTATTTATGCTTTCGTTCGTTGTGATGGTCATAGGTGTTATCCCATGGTCAGACCTAGGAATAACCCGCATTGCAACCCGCTGGTGGTGGTTCGGCGAGCTGGGAGCCCTCTTCATGGTTATGGGGATAGTCATTGGAATCGTCGGCGGACTCGGTGAAAAAGGAACCGTAGATGCCTTTATTGATGGCGCCCGCGACATGCTCGGGGTAGCGCTTGTTGTCGCTGTAGCGCGAGGAATTTCGGTAGTGATGTCCAACGGGATGATCATAGATACGGTTTTATACTGGTGCGAAAAAGCGCTAACAGGATTAACATCTGTGGCTTTTATAAATTCCATTTTCCTCCTGTATATACCCCTGTCGTTCCTGATTCCTTCATCCTCCGGACTGGCTACAGTTACCATGCCAATCATGGCTCCGCTTGGGAGTTTTGCAGGGATTCCTGAGCATCTGATCGTAACTGCTTATACATCTGCTTCCGGTCTGGTTGCTCTTGTAACCCCAACCTTTGCCGTGGTGACAGGCGGGTTGGCGATGGGCCGTATCAGCTTTGCTGTCTGGTGGAAATTTGTGGCGGTTCTGGTTCTGCTGCTGGCTTTGCTGGCTATGGTTGTGCTTTCCATTGGTGTTCTAGTCGGCGCATAATATTCTTAATTTAGAGATCATCAAAAAATCAACATATTCGATAAAAGGAGATGGATACAATGGCTTACAACTTGCGAAATCGAAGTTTTTTGAAAGAACTGGATTTTACGACTGAGGAGTTGAAATTCCTGCTGAAACTTTCGGCAGATTTGAAAGCTGCCAAGTACGGTGGGTATGAGCAGCAGAATTTAAAGGGCAAGAATATCGCCCTGATCTTTGAAAAATCTTCCACCCGCACCCGCTGTGCTTTTGAAGTTGCCGCTTATGATCAAGGCGCGCATGTTACTTACCTGGGCCCGGATGGTTCCCAGATCGGGCATAAGGAATCCATGAAGGATACCGCCCGGGTGCTTGGACGGATGTATGATGGCATTGAGTACCGGGGCTTTGCCCAGGATACGGTGGAAATTCTCGGAAAATATGCCGGCGTGCCGGTTTGGAACGGTTTGACAGACCAATTTCACCCCACACAAATGATCTGCGACATCCTGACCATGATGGAGCATTGTGATAAGCATCTCAATGAGATCTCCTATTGCTACCTGGGTGACGCGCGCAACAACATGGGTAATTCGCTGATGGTAACCGGCTGCAAACTGGGCATGGATGTTCGATTATGCTCTCCAAAAGCCCTCTGGCCGGAAGAAGAGCTGGTTAAAACCTGCAAGAAAATTGCGGCTGAAACGGGTGCCAGGTTGACCCTGACTGAAAACGTTGAAGATGGCGTAAAGGGCGTGGATTACCTGTATACAGACGTGTGGGTTTCCATGGGTGAGGCTAAGGAAGTCTGGGACGAACGGATCAAATTACTCAAGGCCTACCAGATCAACATGGATGTGATCAAGAAAACCGGTAATCCCAGGGTCAAATTCATGCACTGCCTTCCGGCCTTTCACAACCGCCAGACCAAGGTGGGCGAGGATATCTTCCAAAAGAGTGGCATGGATGGATTGGAAGTTACCGAGGAAGTCTTCGAATCCGAGTATTCCATCGTCTTTGCCCAGGCTGAGAATCGCATGCATACCATAAAAGCCATCATGGTGGCGACACTCGGGGATTGATCGAAGTCCTGATCTATCAAACTAAGGATTTATCAGTTGTTGGAAAGGAAAAATAAGATGGCAACATTTGGTGTGAATTCAGAAGTTGGTAAGTTGAGGAAGGTAATCGTTCATCGACCTGATCTGAGCTTGATGCGCCTGACTCCTTCAAACCATGACGAACTGCTCTTCGATGATGTCCTCTGGGTGGAACGTGCGCAATGGGAACACGATCAGTTTGTAAAAGCGATGCGCGATCGCGGGGTCAATGTTTTTTATCACCTGGATCTTCTGGGAGAAGCTCTGGCAGCCAGCGAGCAGGCACGAAAAGACGTTATTTCAATGGTCGCCTCAGAATACACTGTTGGTTGGTCATTGATGGATGAAGTTCGCGATTTTCTTAGCAAACTCTCCCCGGATGTGCTTGCCAAACATCTCGTTGGCGGATTGACGGTTGGCGAAATGGTTGAAAAGGGATTTGACCTGGCAGCTTTCAGTAGGATCTCGTTGGGGGCAGCAGCTGCTCAGGAAGATCTGGGCTACTTTGTTATTCCCCCCGTACCGAATACACTATTCCAACGGGATCCCTCCTGCTGGATCTACAACGGAGTTACTGTCAACCCCATGTATTGGCCGGCCAGGCGCAGAGAAGCTTTGAACATGCTGACCATATACCGGTATCATCCCATGTTTCAGAATGCCGGATTTGAATTCTGGTACCCGGAACAAAATTATGATGGCAGCTTCACAACTGCCGGTGATTTTGGAAAGGCATCCCTCGAAGGCGGCGATGTGCAACCGATCGGTTACGGAACAGTCGCGATTGGGATGAGCGAACGAACCCAGGGAAGAATGATCGAGCTTGTTGCCAAGGCGTTGTTCGAAAAGGGAGGCGCGGAACGGGTAATTGTGGCGATGATGACGAAAGACCGCGCCCACATGCACCTGGATACAGTTTTCACATTCCTAGATCGGGATAAAGCAACTGCTTACCCGAAGGTTGTGAACAATATCCAGGCTGTCAGCCTGCGGCCTGGGAAGAAACCGGGTGACTTCGTGGTCACAAAAGAAAAAAGCTTCATCGATGCTGTGACAGATGCATTAAAGCTCAAGAAACTTACCATCGTAGAAACTGGTGGTGATGATTATCAGTCTCAGCGTGAACAATGGGACGATGCCAACAATACTGTTGCTTTAGAGCCAGGGGTTGTCGTCTCTTACGAGCGAAATACCCACACCATAGCGAAAATGCGCGAAGCCGGAGTGGAAGTCGTTACGATCGCCGGATTCGAACTTGGCAAAGGCCGAGGCGGCGGACACTGTATGACCTGTCCAATTGAAAGAGATAGCCTGTAAATTTGACTATTCTTTTCTGATGAATGAATATTATCGGCGGTTGTCCATTGGTGAGAACTGACCAGCCATACTTACACCAAAGGATGCCACCAAGATCGTTCTGATAAAAACTAAGGAAAAGGAGGCTGTCATGTCCAAAGATAAAGATAAGAAATCAAAGAAGAAAGATAAGAAAGAGAAAAAAGACAAGAAGAAAAAATAGGGAAAATTGAATCCTATTCGTGATTATGATTTGTTAGTTCATCAAGAATCGAGGCACCAATGGCTAAAGATAAAAAGAAGAAAAAGAACGGAAAAGAAAAGAAGTTAGATGCGGCGCAATTTGAGGTTTCCAATCTACCCGAAGGAAGCATCCCCGTTGAGCCGCTGCCAAAAATGAAGAAGAAAGATTTCGAAAAAGAACTGGAACCACTTCAGGTTGAACTGGTTAAGCTCCAGGAGTGGGTAAAAGCCACTGGTGCCAAGATCTGCGTGATATTTGAAGGCCGGGATACTGCAGGAAAAGGGGGAGTCATTCGATCGATCACCGAGAGGGTTAGCCCTCGTGTATTCAGGGTAGTCGCTCTGACGGCACCCACAGAGCGGGAAAAATCGCAGATGTATTTCCAACGGTATATGGTACACCTGCCTGCGGCAGGGGAGGTGGTCCTTTTTGATCGGAGCTGGTACAACCGCGCCGGGGTGGAGAGGGTGATGGGTTTTACCCCTAAAGACCAGGTCGAAAGATTCTTGAAATATACCCCTCCGACGGAGCGGGTAATCAGCGAAACCGGGATCATCCTGATCAAGTACTGGCTGGAAGTCAGCATGGAAGAGCAGGCGAAGCGATTCAAGGAACGTAATGAGGACTATAAAAAAATCTGGAAACTCAGCCCAATGGACCTGGAAGCGCAAGCCCGCTGGTACGATTATTCAAGAGCCCGGGATGCCATGTTTGCAGCCACGGATACCATGGAAAATCCATGGTATGTAGTTGACTCAAACGACCAGCGCAGAGGCCGGTTGAATTGTATTGCACATCTTCTCAGCCTCATCCCTTACGAAGAAGTACCCCACGAAAAGATCAAGTTCCCGAAAAAACAATCCAAGGGAAAATATATTGAACCGGATTACCCGTATAAGCGGGTACCCGCGAAATACTGAAAGCAAGGGAGATAAAAATGGCTGAAAATATGGAGCAGCAAAAATGGTACAGCTTGACCGAGGAACAAGTAGCCGCAAATCTGAAGGTCGACCCGAAGGTCGGCCTCAGCAGCGCTGAAGCTGAAGCCAGGTTGAAGCAGTATGGTCCAAATGAACTTGCGGAAAAGAAAAAGGAACCAGGTTGGCAGGCATTTCTGCGGCAGTACAAAGACTTCATGCAGATGCTTTTACTCGGCGCCGCTGTAGTAAACCAATTTTTCACGGGGGAAACAGGTACTACAGCTGTTCTTGTCTTGCTGACCATATTTAATGCTGTCTTGGGCTTACGGGGAGAATCCAAAGCTGAAGCAAGTATGGCCGCATTGTCAAAAACAATGAAGAATATCACCCGGGTGAGACGGGATGGCGATGCAAAGGAAATCGAAGCCGGAGGACTGGTACCCGGCGATATCGTCCTGATGGAGGCTGGCAACCTTGTCCCCGCCGATGGCCGCCTTTTTGTGGCAGCCACGATGGAGATAGAGGAGGCAGCCCTTACAGGCGAAAGCGTCGCAACGCTCAAGGATGTTTCTGTTATCAGTAAACCAGAAGTTCCACTTGGCGACCGCATCAATATGGCCTTCATGAATACATCCGTCACCCGCGGCCGCGGTGAAATGATCGTCACCACCACCGGTATGAACACCGAAATGGGGCACATCGCCGACCTGTTGAATAAAACCAATGCCGATAAAACCCCCCTGCAAAAACAACTGGACCGGCTGACGATCATTATCGCCAGTCTTGCAGGACTGGCGTTCGTCATCATGATCATCCTCGGGCTTCGCAATGGACAAATGCTTGATGCGATTTTCATTTCAGGAATTGCCCTGGCGGTTGCAGCAATTCCAACCGGGCTTCCAGCAGTTGTAACTACGATGTACTCAATGGGTGTACGCGCTCTTTCTGAACAGAATGCAATAGTGAAACGACTTCCTTCAGTGGAAACGTTGGGGTCGGTCTCTGCCATTTGTTCGGATAAAACCGGAACATTGACCCTGAATAAAATGACTGCGCGGGAATTTTATGTTCCCGGTCAAAATCATTACAAGGTCACTGGGGAAGGATACAGTACTGAAGGGCAGCTCCTGCATGATGGTGGTGCAAAGATCGATCTTGATGAGATCATGCTTCCGATGGCGCTATGTTCAGATGCACGGTTGGACGGAGAAGCACTTATTGGTGATCCGACAGAAGGCGCGTTGATCGTGTTGGCAGCCAAAGGCGGGATTGACCTCGAAGGTGCAAAGAAACAATATCCGCGTGTCGCTGAAGTACCGTTCGACAGCGACTACAAATTCATGGCAACTTTCCATAGTATGACCAATGCGAAAGGCAAACCAGTTGTTCGCTGTTTTGTGAAAGGCGCGCCGGATGTGTTGATCGCCCGCAGCGGTTCATACTGGCTGCCAGGGGGGGATGTTAAACCTGTTACCGAAGACAATAAAAAATTTGCTTTGGAAGCCAATGAAAACATCGCAAAATCCGGCGAAAGGGTGATGGTAATTGCACGCCGAGATTTCGAACCGGCTTCCTTCGACCCTAAAGCCAAGCTGATCGACCTGGTGAAAGACCTGACCATTCTGGCGATGATTGGCATTGTAGATCCTCCCCGAACTGAAGCCAAGGATGCCATTGCTAAATGTCACAGTGCAGGTATCCAGGTACGCATGATCACTGGTGACCATGCTGTGACAGCGGCTGCGATTGGCCATGAACTGGGCATTGAGGGCAGGGCTTTGACAGGAGCTGAGTTTGCTGCGATTCCTGATGAGGAATTGAAGCAGCAACTGAACGAAATAGGAGTCGTTGCTCGCGTAGCACCGGAAGACAAGATCCGGTTGGTTACGATGCTCCAACAGATGGGAAACATCGTTGCAATGACCGGGGATGGCGTGAATGATGCCCCAGCGTTGAAGAAAGCCGATATCGGCGTGGCGATGGGTATCACCGGCACTGAAGTATCCAAAGGCGCTGCTGTGATGATCCTGACCGACGATAACTTTGCCACGATCGTTAAAGCGGTGGAATACGGACGACATATCTATAACAATCTATCAAATTTCGTTCGTTTCCAAATGGCGCAGCTCTCAGCGTTTATTCTCAGTTACCTTCTGGCTGCATATTTTGTTGTGCTTGGGGGTACGCCTTTCGCCCCCTTTGTCGTGATCTTCCTGAACTTCCTGATCACAGTTCCGGTTGCGGTAGCGCTCGGTTTTGATAAACCGGCATCAGACCTGATGAAACATACTCCACGACCGCTGGCACAACCTATTCTGAAGAGTTCGCAATGGGTTCGAATCGCACTGATAGGAATTCTCACAGCCTTTGCAGTTGTGTACTTAGAATATGCCTATCAAGGAATAGATACTGTCGTAGCGGCGACCATGGGTTTTGCAGTATTTGGGTTGATGAGTGTTTCGATGGGTTTGAGTGCCCGCAGTGAAACAAAAACCGCGTTCAATAGAGACATCTTCGTTGATAAAAACCAACTTATGCTTTACGGAATAGCGATTGCAGTGACTTACTTATCTACAGAGTTGGGGTTTCTCCAGAAACTGCTAGGCTTGACATCCCTTGGTAGAAATGAGTGGTGGATGTGTATTGCCTTTGCGATTGGGCTCCTACTGGTTGACGAAGTCATCAAAGCCTTCATGCGGATGAAACAAAATCGTGATGTTGTAGCCTCTGCGGTTCAACCAGCCTAATATCATTCTGATCAAGCAGATCAGCCAATAATAATTCCGAATTGCCAGTTCCCTGTATTTATGAAAAACAGGGAACTGGTTATTTTTCTTCCAATATCACCGCGCTAATAACTTCACATGAAAAAATGAAGAAGGCTTTTAATCAATAAGGTATAATCGGTCAAGCCGTTCCTAAATTTGTCAATTAATTTATTTATGATTTTCGGGTATTAAATTGACAACATCACAACATCAGGATAAAGAATAATGGGAATAGATCATAATCAGGGCTCCATCAACCAGATTTTCGGCAGTGTTGTAGATATCACATTTGATGAAAAGAATATTCCATCCATCTTTGAAGCGCTTGAGGTAGTCGTTTCTGGGGATGAAAAACTGGTTTTTGAAGTTCAGGAGCAAAGAGAAAACAATATCGTTCGCTGCATCGCCATGGGATCCACAGATGGTTTACAGCGGGATCTCCCAGTAACCAGGACGTTCGCACCCATTAAGGTCCCGGTTGGTGATGAGTGCCTGGGTCGAATTTTCAATGTTCTCGGTCAGCCGATCGACGGCAGGGGAGAAGTTCTCTCCTCTCAAAAATATTCCATCCATCGCCCGGCACCCGAATTTACCGAGCAATCGACAAAAACCGAGATGTTCGAAACTGGTCTTAAGGTGATCGACCTGATCGCTCCTTTTACCAAGGGTGGGAAGACTGGTATTTTTGGGGGAGCAGGTGTGGGAAAAACCGTTGTACTGATGGAAATGATCCGCAACATGGCTGCTGTCCACAAAGGTAAGTCTGTTTTCGCCGGAGTAGGAGAGCGAACAAGGGAAGGAACAGGACTTGTCCGGGAAATGATGGAATCCGGGGTCATTAACGATACGGTGCTCGTTTATGGGCAAATGAATGAACCACCTGGCGTTAGGTTGAGGGTTGCGCTCACCGGGTTGACCATGGCAGAGTACTTCCGCGACCAGGGGTTGGATGTGCTTCTTTTTATAGATAATATCTTCCGGTTCATGATGTCCGGAACGGAGGTTTCAGCGCTACTCGGTCATTTGCCCTCGGCGGTGGGTTACCAGCCCAATCTTTCATCTGAAATGGGTGAGTTGCAGGAGAGAATCACGTCCACCCTGAAGGGATCGATCACTTCTCTTCAGGCGGTTTATGTACCGGCAGATGATTATTCCGATCCCGCACCTGTCACCACCTTCGCACATCTGGATGCCACCATCTCGCTAGAACGGTCAATTGCAGAAAAGGGGATTTACCCAGCTGTTGATCCCCTGAATTCCACCTCCCGCATCCTCGACCCGTTGATCCTGGGGGAGGAGCATTGCGATACAGCCCGAGAGGTACAAAGAGTGCTTCAGCGATATAAAGATTTGCAGGATATCATTGCCATTCTGGGTATCGATGAGCTAAGCGAGGATGATAAAATCCTGGTGATGCGCGCCCGAAAGATCGAGAAATTCTTCTCCCAACCACAGTACGTGGCTGAAGTATTCAATGGTACACCGGGAAGATATGTTACCCTTTCCGAGACCATTGAAGGGTTTAAAGGATTGCTCTCAGGAAAGTATGATTCCCTTCCTGAGCAGGCTTTCTACATGGTTGGGAATATCGATGAAGCGGTTGAAAAAGCGAAAACCCTGGCATAAGTTAAATGACGATCAGGTGCAATATTATCTCTCAGGATCGGATCGTCTATCAGGGTGATGCCCTGAGGGTGGATCTTCCCGGAGCTGATGGTGAGATGGGCATCCTCCCCAACCACGCCCCTTTATTGACGCTATTACAATTTGGCGTGATAAATGTGCAAACCATCAATGGAAATCTGCATTTCACTGTTGCAGGTGGGGTGGTTGAAGTACAGCCAGACGAGATCAATGTCCTGGCAGATTCAGCGGAAAATGTTGATGAGATCGATATTTCCCGGGCGCAGGCTGCCCAAGCCCGGGCTGAAGAGTTGATGAAAACCACACCTCAAATGGACGCAGGGCGATACGAAAGCCTGAAAGCCGCCCTAAAACGCTCGAATCTACGGATCGATGCGGCAAGGCGCTACCGGAAATCTCGAAATTTGGACCATTAATTACAGGACTTGAATAAAATGCCCGGAGCTACAAGGGAATTAGGGATTGATCTTGGAACCAATAACATCGTCATCTCTGAAGGAGATCAGATCCTTCTTCAGGAACCGACGATCGTAGCGATCGTAAATGACGAAGCCAAGCTGGT
>Ga0208980_10000304_pt1 | contig 26773 bp, 22 predicted proteins | sample WetSurMetagenome_3_FD_187993 | JGI IMG/M metagenome (GOLD analysis project Ga0208980, IMG submission 187993) | Wetland microbial communities from Twitchell Island in the Sacramento Delta, sample from surface sediment Aug2011 Site A1 Bulk (version 2) | ecosystem: Environmental > Aquatic > Marine... | reverse complement strand
CCTTCTGTAATTTATTTTAATAGTGAAACAGGATTGAGTAATGCACCAGGCTGGATTTCACAGGATGCCAATTGGACTGTCGGTGAAGCATTGTGTGATATTGATGATGACGGTGATCTTGATCTCGCTTTTGGAAATCAGGGGAATAGTGTAATTCCTCAAAAACCAATCTGCATATTTTATAATAATGGTGGAACACTTCCTACAGTTCCCAATTGGCTGTCGGCAGATGAAATGATTACAAACTCAGTTGCATTTGGAGATTTGGATAATCAGCAAATAAGATATAAGTATCTTGAATATGCAGGTGACGACACAAGATATGCTTTTCATTTACCTCTCTATCCTATCTATTCAATCGACACTGTACTCGTTGATGACCAGCCTTATAACCAATACTGTTACAATCCAATAAGTGGTTGGATATCTTTAGGAACCAGACCAGGTTCAGGTATCACGGTAAAAATATCATACCGATATATTTCAAAGGGTGATCTTGCTGCATCAAAATGGGTTTACTATGAAAGTGGTATTTATTTTAATAACAATGGTGTGATTAATACTTTACCGGGATGGACAGTTGGAAATACTGAGAGTCAAAAAGGTATTGGCTGGGCAGATTTTGATAAGGACGGATACAAAGATCTGGCAATATCGGGAAGCGGTGTTCAAACTGTAATTTATAAAAATGTGAACGGAACTTTAACCGGACCAGTTTGGACATCAAACTCTGTTAACACTTCAGCACAAGAATTAATTACCGGTGATCTTGATAGAGATGGCTATCCTGAACTTGCCGTTGTTCATTTCGGAGGCGGCAGAGTTGAGATATTTAAAAATCGTTTTGGAGTTTTAGATACAACACCAACCTGGCTATATATTGCCGGTTCATCAGCAACTTCAATTTCATTCGGAGATTTGAATGGCGATGGTGCTCTGGATTTAGCTGTCGGAACCGCTAGATCTCCGGTTGTTGTGTTTATAAATCAGAATCCCGTTCCGGTTGAATTGACTTCATTCACCGCTTCACAAAATAATAATGATGTTCAGCTTAGCTGGAGTACTGCGACAGAAAATAATAATTATGGATTTGAAGTCGAAGGGCAAGTTGGAAGTAGGCAGTCTTCAAAAGGCAATTGGGAGGAGATTGGTTTTGTACCGGGATTTGGAACATCGACTGAAAAACATTTTTATTCCTTTAATGATGAAAATCTTGATGAAGGAAAATATCAGTACAGATTAAAGCAAATTGATTTTGATGGATCAAGCAGTTATTCTGAAATAGTTGAAGTCGAAATCAATTCGCCTTTACAATTTACTCTTGAGCAAAACTATCCTAATCCGTTTAATCCTTCCACAAAAATAAAATACTCCATTCCAAATGACATTGCGAGCGGAGCGAATCAATCTCAACTCGTAATTCTAAAAGTCTACGACGTTTTGGGAAATGAAATAGCTACTCTTATCAACGAAGAAAAAAAATCTGGAGAATATGAAGTAGAGATTAATGCGGGTCAGATTCCGAGTGGAATTTATTTCTATCAGTTAATGGCGGGTTCATTCGGTGAAACAAAAAAAATGTTGCTCATCAAGTAAAAATTAGATTGTAGGGACAAGTCGCTCCGCTAAAGCGGATTGTCCCGACACTTATTTAATCATCCAATCAATCATTCTATGCCGCAGTTCTTTGGCCAATCATTCATTCTTTGAATTGGTTATATTTGCAACAATCATACTCAAAAAGTTTTATGCGCACCTGGCTTAAAGTTACAATCGGAATAATTTTTTCGCTGATAATAATCTTCATTGTCGGTGGATATATTTTGTACAATTCTCTGAAAAAATCACTCCCTATTTATGAAGGCGAATTAACTGCACCAACCCTAAAATCAGAAGTAAAAATTTATTTTGATAGTCTTGCTGTACCTTACATCATCGCAGATAATGATGAAGATGTTTCGTTTGCTCTCGGTTATCTTCATGCAAGTGAAAGAATGTTTTCGATGGATATGATCCGACGTGCGGGAGAAGGAAGACTGAGTGAAATATTCGGTGTTGAGACTTTGCCCTTTGATAAAATGTTCAGAACAGTTGGTTTGAGTAAGACTGCAAAGATGATAAAAGAAAAAATGAATCGTGAAGGATTAAAACTTCTTGAAGCATACTCCCGAGGAGTAAATTTTTATCTGGGTGAAAAGAAAAATAAATATCCAATTGAGTTTGATGTTCTTGGTTATCAGCCTGAAGAATGGAAACCGGAACACAGTATAATCGTGATTCGAATGATGGCGTGGGAACTTAATCTGGGCTGGTGGACAGATTTATCATTCACGGAGCTTGTTCAGAAACTCGGTGAAGAAAGAGTAAAAGAAATTCTTCCCGACTATCCTGAAAATGCACCAACGATAATTCCTTCTGATATAAAAAAGTTTGCTAAGATAAACAGCAGCTTCATTGAAACAGACAAAGCATTCAGAAAATTTATTGGAATGACTGGCACTCATCTCGGTTCAAACAATTGGGTTGTGAATTCACAAATGTCTGCTTCTGGAAAACCAATAATTGCAAACGACCCGCATCTTGCTTACAGAGCGCCAGGAATTTGGTACGCTGCCGTCATTAAATCTCCTTCGTGGAATGCTGCTGGAGTTACTTTACCGGGAGTTCCGGGAATTGTAATTGGAAAGAATGATAATATTTCCTGGACATTAACATCAATAATGACAGATGAAACAGACTTTTATTTTGAAACTCTCGATTCATCCCGAACAAAATATTTGCTTGATGGAAATTGGAGAGATTTAATCATCGTTGAAGATACAATCGAAACAAGAGACGGAATCAGAGAACCAATCGAAATAAAATACACTCATCGCGGACCGATAATTTCAAATATTCATCCTTACAATTTTGTTTTCAATGAAGATGAATCAACTTATCCTCCGATCAGTATGCGATGGCTTGGAAATGAATTCAGCGATGAGATGAATGCGTTTCTTCAAATCAATAAAGCAAAAAACTGGAGCGAATTCAAATCAGCAGTAGAGAAATTTAATATTCCCGGACAAAATTTTGTTTATGCGGACAATGAAGGAAACATCGGTTATGTATTTGGCGGAGCGCTTCCAATCAGACCAAATAATGCAACAACTTTTGTGTTCGATGGTTCAACGGCAAAATATGATTGGAAAGGATTTGTCCCAAGAAATGAGCTGCCAAATTTGTTCAACCCAAATCAGAATTACATCGCAACCGCAAACAACAAAGTAATCAAGGATTTCAAATATCACATTACAAATCTCTGGGAACCTTCATCAAGGATTGAGCGGATAACAGAACTTCTTCAATCAAAGAGTAAACATTCTTCTGAAGATTATATGACTTACCAGGAAGATTTTTTGTCACCTTATGCAAAGCAGATTGTTCCTTATATCATTTATGCTTTTCAGGATGCTGAAGTGAAGGATAAAAATTTATCACAATCACTACAGCTATTGCGTAAATGGAATTTCGAGATGGATAAATATCAGCAGGCACCTGCTATCTTTTTAACTTTCTTTGACAAGCTGATGAAAAATATTTATCTCGATGAAATGGGAGAAGATCTTTTCAATCAGTACGTTTTTCTGGCGAATGTTCCATATAGAAATATTCTTGAACTTTTGCAGAATCCTTTTTCAGATTGGTATAACGATGTAAAAAAGAATGAAAGAAAAATCCGCGATGATGTCATAAGGGAAAGTATGAATGATGCTCTCGATGAACTTGAAAATAAATTGGGGAAAGATATTAAAGATTGGCAGTGGGGAAAACTTCACACAGTAACTTTCAAGCACGCATTTGCCGGAGTTTCCTGGATAATTGATGAAGTGGTGAATATTGGTCCTTATGAAATTAGCGGCGATGGAACAACAATCTTCAACACAGAGTACGCTTTTTCTGAAAGCATTGAGAAATATCCGCTGTTCCGGCACGATCCTTTTGATTGTGAGCTTGGTCCTTCGATGAGATTCATTTATGATTTTGCAAAGCCGGATGAGTTTTATCTAATTCTTACCACAGGTCAGTCAGGAAATATTTTCAGCGATCATTACAAAGACCAGACTGAACTTTTTCTTAATGGAAAATATATGAAGATAAGAACAGATGAAGCTTCAATCACTAATCAAGGAAATAGTTTAATCAGATTACTGCCGAAATAAATCGCTTCTAATCAATCCACAATTATTATTAACTTTGTCTATATTTACGCAGACGATTTGTCCAATAACAAGAGATTAAATGAAAGTAATTGATCATTTAGAGAAGGCGAAAGAACCTCTTATAAGTTTCGAATTGATTCCACCAAAACGCGGCGGAGATATTACGGATGTGTTGCACGTTCTCGATGGAATAATAAAATTCAAGCCGCCGTTTATTGATATTACAAGTCACTCTGCTGAGGTTATCTATGAAGAAACTCCCGATGGAATTAAAAAGAAAGTTAAAAGAAAAAGACCGGGCACACTTGGAATCTGTGCACTAATTCAGAATAAATATAACGTTGATGCGGTTCCTCATATTCTCGTTAAAGGTTTTACCCGTGAAGAAACAGAAGACTTTATGATCGAACTAAACTACCTTGGAATTGATAACGTTCTTGCAATTCGTGGAGACGACAGCGGTTATGAAAAACCAATCCCGACAGGCCGAAGTGCAAACAGAAATTCTGTTGAGCTTGTTGAACAGATAATGAGAATGAATAAAGGAATTTACCTGGAAGATTCACTGCTTGATGCACGACCAACAAACTTCTGCATTGGTGTCGGAGGTTATCCAGAAAAACATTTTGAAGCACCGAACTTAAAAGCCGATATTAAGTTTGCTAAAGAGAAAGTTGATGCCGGTGCAGATTACATTGTAACTCAAATGTTTTATGACAATAAATTTTATTTTGATTTTGTTGATAAGTGCAGAGAAGCCGGTATAAAAGCTCCGATCATTCCCGGTTTAAAAATATTAACATCAAAAGCTCAGCTTCATTCTATACCAAAAGATTTTCACGTTACTATTCCTTCCGCTCTCTCTGATGAAATAGAGAATGCAAAGCCGGATACGGTTTTGAATATTGGTGTTGAATGGGCTGCAAACCAGGTACGTGAACTGCTTGAAAAAAATGTTCCAAGCATTCATTTTTATATTATGCTTAATTCCAAACCGATTAATATGGTGATGGAACGACTTAAATTATTTAATAAAGTTTTTTAGGGAGCAAAATTCTCTCAAATGGTTAAAGTGAGAAGACCGGGCATTAAAAAATTAAAATGGGGAGTTGCTGGCTGCGGCAGATTTTCTGAACACACTTTTATTCCAACGCTTAAATTTTTAAGACGAAGTTCCGTTCATTCATTCTTCAGTCACAATCTCAATAGAGCAAAAGAATTAGCAGAACTTTCCGGTGCTTCAGGATATTTTGATAACTATGATGATTTCCTGAAATCGGATATTGATTATGTTTTTGTTGCGAGTGTTAACTCACATCACTATGAGCAAGTAATAAAAGCAGCAGAAGCCGGGAAAAATATTCTTTGCGAAAAACCTCTGGCAATTACGAGCAAGCAAGCAGAAGAAATGGTCGAAGCTTGTAAGCGAAATAATGTTTTTCTCGCAGTTAATTTTGTGCATCGACTTCATCCTCACGTCATCAAAGCAAAAGAATTAATAAAGAATCAAACCATCGGTAAGCTGGTAAGTGTGAATGCTTCATTCAATCTTGACTTTCCGCCGAGTAATAATTTTAGATTCAACAAAGAATTAAGCGGCGGTGGAGCTTTACGCGATCTTGGAACACATATGATAGATCTGCTCAGATTTTTCGGAGGAGAAATTTCGGAAATCAATGGCTATATGGATAACATCATCTACAATTATGATGTTGAAGATTTTGTTTCAGCTATTGTAAAATATGAAAACGGAAACTATGGTTCGTTTAATGTTTCATACAACACAAAAAAAGCTTTCAACAGAATTGAAATTCTCGGTCACACCGGTGCAATAAACATCGAGAATTTAATTGGAGTAAAAGGGGTTCCGTCTAAACTCACAATTCAGCTTGACGGAGAAGCAAAGAAAAGTTTCAGGAAACGAGGCAATAAATTTTTATTTATGATGAGAGCAATTCAAAAATCTTTCTTGAAAAATCAAACTCCACCTGTTACAGGTGAAGATGGACTAATCAATATGAAATTAATGGAAGAGCTTGAAAGAAAATGTCAGAGATAGATAAGCTCATTTCTGTTTGTCACAAAGTTTATCAAAAAGGATTTGTCGCTGCAAGTGATGGAAATGTTTCGCTTATAACTTCTGACAATACTGTCTTGATCACCCGTTCAGGAATCTGTAAAGGAGAAATAACAGAAAAAGATATTCTTGAATTTGATTTCAACGGGAAGCATTTAAAGGGTGAAGGAAAAATCACAACTGAGTTCAAGCTTCATCTTTATGCTTATTCAAAAAGAAAAGATGTAAATGCAGTTGTTCATTGTCATCCCATCAATGCGACAGCATTTTCATTATTGGGTGAAGGTTTGGTAAAACATTATTTTCCGGAAGTTATTTTAACTCTCGGAAAAGTTCATCTTTGTAAATACGCAACTCCATCTACAAATGATCTTCCGTTAAGTCTCGATCCTTTTATTGAATACGGATGGGCATTTCTTTTACAGAATCACGGAGCTATGACTCTCGGCAAAAATGTTGATGATGCTTATTACAAAATGGAAAAGCTTGAACACGCGGCAGAAACTTTGTTTAAAGCAAGACTGCTTGGAAATCCAAATGAATTATCATCTGAAGATGTTAAAAGATTAGTTGAACTCTCAGAAGAAACGTATGGAATTACACAGGATCCGAGAAATGTTTTTTAATTTTCATTACACAGACTAATTGTCATTCCTGCGAAAGCAGGAATCTATGTTATGAGCTGTGGCTCTTAAAAAGTGGATTCCCACTTTCGTGGGAATGACGTGGTTCCTTTTATATAAAATTATATTTTGAAGAGATATTATTAATGTCATCCAATAAACCCAAAGTAGCCTTATTAGTTGGCGGAACTTCTCCCGAGAGACAAGTTTCTAAAATGTCTGGCAAAGGAATTCTTCAGGCATTACGAACACTTCAATATCCAACGATTGTCGTTGATCCTGCTTATGGATTGCATCAGCCAAAAGAAGAGGAACAATTCTTTTCTGAAAAAGATTATTCTGAAATATCAAACCGTAATTATATAGACGCTATAAACTCAACGATGTTTGATGATGTTGATGTTGTTTTTTTTGCGATGCACGGCAAATGGGCTGAAGATGGAACAATCCAATCAATGCTGGAACTCAGAGGATTGAAATATACCGGTTCAAAAGTTCTTGCAAGTGCGTTGGCAATGGATAAGGAAATGTCTAAAATAGTTTTTAAGCAAGCTGGAGTTCTAACAGCAGAATGGCTAACTGTGAATAATTCGGAGCAAAACTTCGAATCATTAATTAAAAATATAAAAAACCGAATTGGTTTCCCTTGTATTATCAAACCCAATGATCAGGGTTCGACTGTTGGCCTCACACTTGTGAAAGCCGAATCAGAAGTCAAAGATGGAATTAAACTAGCACTTCAATATTCTTCCAAAGCATTAATTGAAAAATATATTCCGGGAAGAGAATTGACTGTTGCAATATTACTTAGTGAAGCGTTACCTGTTCTTGAAATAGTTCCCAAAGATGGTTTCTATGATTATAAACATAAATACACTTCTGGTATGAGTGAGTACATTGTTCCAGCAAATATTCCTGATGAAGTTGCAAGGAAAGCACAACAGCAGGCATTGATCGCATTTCAATCATTGGGATGTGAAGGATATGCAAGAGTTGATTTTAGGATGAATGATAAGAATGAACTTTTCTGTTTGGAAGTGAATACACTGCCGGGAATGACACCTACAAGTCTTGTCCCGAAGGCAGCAAAAGCTGTTGGAATTTCTTTCGAAGGGTTGATTAATAAAATTCTTCAGCAGGCTCTTTAATGGCAAAAAACAAAAAGAAACTCTTACTCTATTTATTCATAACCATTATCGTTCTTGGCTTGTTGTATATATTTTTTAATGAACGTGGAATGATTAAATATTTTGGATTGAAAAGTCAGGTGGATTCTATGCAAGTTGAACTTGACCAGATCAAGTTAGAAAACGAACGGCTGAAGAATGAAATTGATTCACTCCAGAAACAGATTCCTGCGAAGATGGAACAGATTGCCCGGGAAAAATATAATATGAAACGTGAAGGTGAGACTTTAATTGAAATCGAAGAAAAGTGATACATCAGAAAAAATCCCCTCTACACCACTTGCCGACAGAGTAAGACCAAAATCTCTAACAGAATTTTTCGGACAGGATCATCTGGTTGGTGAAGGAAAGCCAATCCGATTGATGATTGAAAATAAAACTATAATTCCTTTTATACTTTGGGGTCCTCCAGGAACTGGTAAAACAACACTCGCACAAATCATCGCTGAAGAAACAGATTCAAAATTCTATCAGATAAGTGCAGTATCGGCAGGGGTGAAAGATGTCAGGAATGTTATCCAAATTGCAGAGCATAATAAAAGTCTTGGTTTGCGAACAATTCTTTTCATAGACGAAATCCATCGCTTCAACAAAGCACAACAAGATGCACTGCTTCATTCGGTTGAAACAGGATTAATTATTCTCATCGGTGCGACAACAGAAAATCCTTCCTTTGAAGTAATTCCTGCTCTTCGATCACGTGCAAGAGTTTATGTGTTGAATGAACTATCAAAAAATGATTTGCATAAAATTCTGCAAATTGCTATTTCAAAAGATGAATATTTGTCAAAGCATAATATTGATGTGCCTGATGAAGATTATCTTTTTTACTTATCTGGTGGTGATGCAAGAATAATGCTCAGTATTTTTGAGTCGGCTGTGATTCAGGAAATGGATAAAGAAAAAATATTAATCACCAAAGAACTCCTTGATAATATTATCCAGAGAAAAAATGTTATTTATGATAAAGGAGGGGAAGAACATTACAACCTGATTTCAGCTTTTATTAAAAGTGTTCGCGGCAGTGATCCTGATGCTGCGCTTTATTGGCTTGCAAGAATGCTTGAAGGTGGAGAGGATCCTTTGTTCATCGCAAGAAGATTAATAGTTCTTGCATCCGAAGATATTGGAAATGCATCACCAAACGGATTAGTTCTTGCTGAAGCAACTTTTGGTGCAGTTGAAAAAATCGGTATGCCTGAAGCCAGAATAGTTTTAGCACAATGTACAACATATCTTGCTTCAAGTCCGAAAAGTAATGCTTCCTATATGGGTATCTCAGGAGCAGAGCAAGAAGTGAAAACACAACCAGTTTATCCTGTTCCGGTTCATCTCCGTAATGCACCAACGAAATTAATGAAAGAACTTGGTTACGGTGAGAAATACAAATATCCTCACGATTTCGAAAATAACTTTTTGATAGAAAAATATTTCCCTGAAGAGATGGATGGGAAACAGTTTTATTTTCCAACAGAAAACGGACAAGAAAAAAATCTGAAAGATCGTCTGAGTACTCTTTGGAAGGGAAAGAAGAAATATTAGGTCGATTGCAAAATTTCAAGATTGAAAGATTACAAGATTAAAAGGAAATCGATTTTTCAATTTTGTAATCTTGTAATTAGAGAAGAGCAAACATCTTCCCAGGCAACTGCTTAACTAATCCTTTAAACTCAAGTGATAGAAGATTAACGAGACATTCTGATGTAGTCATATTTGCTAATGTAGCAATTCTATCAATCTGAAGCGGTTCAGAGTTCAGCACATTAATTAATTTTTCTTCAAACAAACTAAGATCAACCTGCTGTTTTGGAATGTTTTTACCAAGGACTGGTTTTAATTTAATTTCAAGCTCATTAATAACATCATCGGCTGATGTGATTAACTTCGCTTCGCCTTTTTGAATAAGCAGATTCGTTCCTTCTGATTGTTTCACTCCGACATTTCCTGGTAGTGCAAAAACTTCTCTGTTCTGATCAAGAGCAAGTGCTGCAGTCTGCATTGCACCTCCTTGAACACCGGTTTCAATAACAATTACACCTAAACTTAATCCAGAAATTATTCGGTTTCTTCTAGGAAAATTTTGTGCATCCGGCTTTGTGCCGAGAGAAAATTCACTTATCACTGCTCCGTTCTCTGAAATCTTTTCAAATAATTTTTTATTTTCTGCTGGATAGATAACATCTAATCCACTACCGATAATTGCAATCGTTCTTCCTCCTGATTTGATCGCAGCATTGTGGGCAATTGAATCAATTCCTCTTGCCATTCCGCTTACAATTGTAATACCCTGTTTGGACAAATCCATCGAGATTTTTTCGGTTTGAACTTTTCCATAATTGGTTGGTTGTCTTGTTCCGACAACAGCAATAGAGTATTGATCACTTTCATTTAATTCACCAAGAATATTAAAAAGTATTGGGGGATCATAGATCTTTTTTAGAATTGATGGATATTCCTGATCCCAAATCGTGATAATCCTACCGCCAAGTTTTTCTAATTTCTTTAGCTCCTTCTCTGTGAATTTTTCAAGCTCATCTCTTTCATTTGGAGCTTTACGGATTCGTTTGGCGAGGTTTGTACTTATTCCCTCAACATTCATTAGTGACTGATAATCAGCTGAAAGTATATTTTTTGTGCTTCTGAATTTTGCAAGAAGGTTACGAAACTTTCCTGGACCGATTCCATCGATCGATAAAAGTAGAAACAGATCAGTTAACTGTTCAAAACTTAACTTGCTCACTTTGAAGATATTTTATTTTTTTGAAGTGTACTTTTCGTTCACATCAATTGAATCAACAACGGCTACTACAATCGAATGAACAGGAGCTTTTTTGTGTCCAAGAATCTGCTGAACGGCCTTCCCTTCCTGAACAAGCAAAACAGTGTCTCCGATTCCTGCATCAACAACGTCAATAGCTACCACGTCATTTTTACCGATGTAGTTATCGTTCAGATCAATTTGATGAACAAGCAATAATTTTTGCCCGACAAGGTAAGAATTTTTCTGAGTAGAAACCAGATTCCCTTTAACTTTTGCCAGGATCAATTTCGTTATCCTGGTTTTGTACTTTCTCCGACTTTTTTCTTAAAAAGATTGATAAGGGAAAAATTATTATGTAAGCGATGCAAAGAATTATTGGCGAAATCACTAATGAAGAGAAACTATCCCATGCACCGATATTCATAAAATAAAATCCGATCACTGTAACCAACAATCCAAGTGCAAGCAAATAGTAATTCTTTTTCTCCCAATAAATATTAAAAGGGGAAACCGAGGTTTTCTTTGTTTGTCTGATTGTTTTCTTCTTTATTTTCGTTGCCATATTATTCCTTAATAAAAAAATAAAAAGCCCAGCGATGGGGGACCACTGGGCTCGACTCTGTTACATCAAAGGGCAGGGGAGAACCCTTTGAAAGAGTCGTTTGAAATATATAAATGATAAGTGTTATTTGTCAAGTATTTACTATTTACTTATTTGATAAACAATTTTCCTGATTGTATCAAATTGAAGATATGGATATTCTTCTCGAATAGCATCAATAGCGTCGCCAGCACTTATTTTACCAGCCCTCAGGCTTTTGAATTTTTTTCGAATCTGGTAATCGCGAACGGCTTTTTCATCAATAAGTCCATGAGCTTCTAAAAGCTCAAAGATCTCGTCACTAATTAATTCAGACAGAGGATTGTCTATTTTTGCTTTTATTTGATTCATCTCAGCTTTCCTTTCTTTTTGTTTATAATTGTCGCTTCATTGTTACAGTATCGAATATTTAGAATAATTCCTCCGAATTTTGTTCCTTTTAATTTAAAACTAAAAAACCGATCAGAGCTATTCCCTAAAATCGGCGTAAATCTGCTACTCTGATAATAAAAAGTCCCTAAAAATTGTTTTTTATTAAAGTAGCAAATTCTCTATGATTGTATAACCTTACTAATACTCTTAAATTTCTTTAGAGAAAAATATAAAAATTTGGGTTAAAGTCAAACCATTATTTAACAAAAGATTCCAAAAACAAGTCATTGAATAGATAAATCGTCTGGGATAAATTATACTTTCCGATAAAATACTGGTCTAGAACTTTATATATATTATTGTTGAATTATTTTAAAAATATGAAAAGTAGAAAATATGGCTGAATATAGAGGATTGGACTTCCTGGATCTTTTAGTTGTTATTACAAAATGGAAGAAATTTTTGTTGATTGTAATGATTTCATCTTTTATAATATCTTATTTAGTAGTCTACTTTATTATAGATGAAGAATTTGAATCTGTCGCTTTAATCATCCCTTCGGACGATTCCTCGCCATCAGGAAGTATAACAGGTATTATGAAAAATCTTAAGGACCTTCCCCTTGGGCTCGGTGGAAGTTCAAAATCACAAAGTACTGATCTATATCTAACTATCATTTATAGTCGATCTAATCTGGAAGATGTAATTAAGAAATTTAATTTAATGGCTGATTATGATCTGGAAAGTATGGAAAAGGCAGTAAAGCTAGTATCAAGGAAAATCGAAGCCGAAACTACAGATGAAGATGCTTTTGAAATTACTGTGCGAGCGAAGACCAGAGAAAAAGCTGCTGATATTGTAAATTACATATTGGAAATTCTTAACCAGAAGGTGATCGAGTTAAATGTTACTAAGTCAAGAGATAATAGGCTCTTTTTAGAGAAGCGTTATGCTGAGCTAAAAGAAAATTTAAGAATTGTTGAGGATTCTCTACAACGTTTTCAAGAAAGTACAGGATTGTATGAGGCAAAAGAGCAACTTAAATTGATTGCTGGTGCTTATACTGAGTTAGAGACTAACATCTCAAAGAAAAAGATTGAATTAGAAATAATAGAAAATATGTATGAAAAAGAATCTCCCCAAGCGGATATGTTAAGAAGTGAAATAAGTTTGATGGAATCAGAATTTAATGGTTTAAAGAGAAATAAAAAAGAAGAAAGTTTTTTATTGGCACTTAATTCATTACCTGAAAATATGAAAAAGTTTTTAAGATTGTACCGGGATATTGAAATATATACCACCATCCTAGAATTTATAGTCCCAATATATGAACAGGCAAAACTTGAAGAACAAAAGAACATTCCTGTTTTACAAGTAATCGATTATGGAGTTGTTCCAGAGAAAAAAGCTTACCCGCCACGCCTTTTAATTTCCATGATTGCAACTTTTATGATATTATCAATAATATCTCTAATTATCATATTTAAAGAAATTCTTCAAAATACTCAAAATCCAAAGTTAGAACATATTATAGGACAATTAAAAACTTGGAGAAAAAGAAGCCAGTAATTTGCTTAACAATAATTACGATACATCTGTTTTTCTATCTATTAAACAAAACAAAGTATTTATTGTTTTATATCCAATCATAGTATTTAGTACGGTTTATTTACTAGGCAACTTGGATTTAAGTGATAGATTTTCCATAGCGACAATTCTGCTTCCATTTATTTTACTTCTTTCATTTAACTTCTATTTAATACTTACAATTTTTATTTTGTCATTATTTGTTGAGTACAGTATATATTACTTTTCGATATCTTCTTTGATGGTTCCAATCGTACTTTTTAGTTATATATTGACTTTTAGAGCAGGCTTAATTCAAACTCCTAATTCAATAATAAAATACCTGATAATTTTTATAATTTCCATAATCCCATCTTTTTTTGTTTCTACTATTAATATAGAATACTGGTTATTATCATATAATCTGATAGTATTTATTGTAATTATTTTAATATTACCAAACGTTTTTGAAAACTCAAAATATATAAAGCAAGTTGCGATAGTTTTCCTTCTCGGTTCCGCCTTAAATTCTATATTTTTAATAGTAAAAACATTGATAACTGGAAGAAGAGAATTTGGTTTTGCAGGTATTATGTTTGGAGATATTGTGGGAATTGCAATAGTAATTTCTTTTTCGTGTTTGCTCATATTGAAACACAGAAGACAGATTTTTATTCCGCTCACATTATTGTTGTTGATTGGAATCGTATTTACTCAGACAAGAAATTCATGGGTAACTTTAATAATAGTTCTTTTTTTATTATGTGCTCACTTTATTTTAAGTAGTTCGACTTTTATGTTATCAAGAGGACAAGCGATTAAAAAAATAGCTTTATGGTTTTTAAGTATTTTATTTTTAATCAGTTTATTACAAATTATAAATCCAAAAGTTTTTAGTAGAGTTTCATCTACAAAAGTTGAGTCCACTGAAAAAACTGCGGGTAGTATAACTGATATTAATTCACTTGCAACTAGGTATTTTATTTGGACTACTGCTTATAACGTTTTTTTAGATAATCCTATTATTGGAACTGGCTATCATTCATTTAGATTTATTTCAAACAAATACAATGATTGGGATCCCTATATTTATAAACTATATGTAAGAGATTTAACTCCCCATACAACAATACTTGCCTTACTGGCCGATACTGGACTAATTGGTTTTTTAGGATTTATAACTTTCCTAATACTGACATTACTATTCATGAAAAGGAACTATGACTTGAGTATTACTAAAGAACAAAAACTCTTCTCATTCATAATTTATTGGTGTGCTATATATATTAGTATTTCAATGATAATGACCGATGCGTGGTTGTGGGGAACACTTCATGTACTTTGGGCAATTTTGCTTGGATTATCTGTTGCTATTAGAAATAATATTTCAATTAAAAGATATATCTAAATTATTCTAAGCCATGATTTAATGATTGATGAATGATAAAAAAAATTCTTCTTGGTTAGCTTTTCAATATATTATTACGGTAGTGTTTTCGTTTATTTCGATTAAGATTAACCTTTCAAATTTTGGTGAAGAATTATTCGGCATTTGGATTTTGTTCATTTCTATTTGGACTATTGGAAATGCGCTAGATATTGGATTCGGAACTGCCATAGTTAAATTTGTTGCAGAATCAATAGGGGGGGGGAAATCAAAAGAGATTTCTAAAATTGCTTCAACTACTCTCCTCATACTTGCTTTGAATGGCATAATAATTTTCGTTTTAGTGAATTTAGCTTCAGATCGGTTTCTATTAAACAATGAAAGAATTGTCCCACTCAAAATTTTTTCAATGGCACAAAATGTTTTCTTTATCCTAGGAATTAATTTTTACTTTCAATATGTAACAATTGTATTCAAAGCTATTTTGGAAGGTATGAATAATTTTGTTTATACTAGCAAAGTAAATATGTTATCAAGTTTTTTGAATTTATTAGTTGTTCTGGTAGTAAGCATATTCAATCAATCAATGGTTGTAATGTCAATGTTCTTAGCTTTGATTTCGCTTTCCATAGCCATACTACTTTTTATTTATATTTTTTCAAGATACAGACAAATTCAATTTGGTATAAAATATATAAACGTTAAAGATTTATCTAAGTTACTCAAATTTAGTTTTTATATTCAAGGATCTGCAATTTTCAGTTCATTGATTGACCCAACAATAAAATATATCATCGGTTATTATTCTGGTTTAAACTTTGTTTCTTTCTATGAAGTAGGTAGACGTTTTGCTACTGCTGTATCAGGTCTTTTTTTTAATACTTTCAAGACGATATTACCAAAAGCAAGTATATTGAAAGGTAGTAATCAATATAATATCTTTTTATCAAGCGTAGGTAGTAATTTATCCTACTACGGCGTAATATATTCAGTTACCATTTTTGGTGTTGGCTCAATTGTATTTAGTATGATTATAAAGACATTATTTGGCCACGATGAAATATTAATTGTTTTCTTTCTCCTCTGTCTTCCTGAGTCTATTAACAACTTTGGCTATTCACTTTATTTGTTTTTAATTGGAATAGGAAAATCAAATGTGATATTGCTTATTCAAGCTGTAAACTTAATAGTAATTACTCTATTACTCTTAGCTTGTTTTGAATTTCTGAATAGTATTTTAGGTTTGCTAGGTTATTACATAACCGTTGTTTTTGTAAATATCTTAATGATATTTTTAATAAAAAAAGTAAGTGGATTTTCTATTAAAAGCTTCTTGCAGCGAGTTCAAATTAATAAGCTAATTAACTTAAATATTTTCATCGTTTGTGCCTTGTTATTGCTTTATTTAACAAAAATTCATTATCTAATAATTACCGGCGTAATATCAATACTGAGTATTTTCCTAATTAAGAATGATCTGATAGCAAACAGTAAGCTTATATTAAGTTCATTTGTGAATGATTATGTTAAAAGAAACAATAAATAATTTAGTTAGAAAGTTAGGCTATCAATTTATTAAAGTTCCTTATTCCGAGAGGAAAATTCGCTCGGGTCATTACAAATGGATACAGGAGATAGGAATAAAAACAGTTTTCGATATTGGTGCGAATGAAGGTCAATTTATTGAAATTATTTTAAGGTTGATTCCTCAAGTTCATGTTTATTCATTCGAACCTTTGAAAGAGTTATTTCTCAAATTAAGTGAAAGATTTAAAAGTAATACAAATGTTAAATTGTTCAATCTTGCGATTGGTAATGGAAATGGTATCGTGAAATTTTACAAGAATGATTTCTTGCCCAGTTCATCATTATTAGAAATTGCAACACTTCATACTGATGCATTTCCCCATACAAAAAATGTTAATGCAGTTGAAGTAGAAATGAAAACTTTGGATGAGCTGATTAAAAAATGTGAGATAAAGGGAAAAGTGCTTCTCAAAATAGATGTACAAGGATATGAAATGCAGGTTTTAGAAGGTGCGAAACGGTTTATTAATATTATAGATGTAATAATTGTTGAAACAAGTTATTATGAATTATATAAGGATCAACCACTTTTTGAAGAAATCTTTTTATTTCTCAATAACAAGGGATTCAAATATTATGGAAATTTAGAACAGATATATGACAAGAGAGACGGAAAAATACTGCAATCAGATTCAATCTTCATTAAAAGAGAAAAATAATTGGAAGATAAACCGTTAGTATCTGCAATTATATCGACTTACAACTCCGAAAAATTTATTGAAGGAAGAATAATAGATCTTCTCGAGCAAACAATTGCAAATATACTAGAAATAATTATCGTTAATAGTGGTTCACAGGAAAATGAAAAGTCCATTGTTGCTAACTATCTGTCTAAATATTCGAATATCCATTATATTGAAACTGAGAAGCGTGAAAGTATTTACAAAGCCTGGAACAGGGCAATAAAAATGTCGCATGGTCAATATATCACAAATGCTAATACAGATGATCGATTAAGAAAAGATGCTTTAGAAATTTTATCTAATAAATTAGACAATCAACCTGATATTGCATTGGTTTATGCTGATCAAGTCGTATCTAATATCCCAAATTTAAGATTCCATGAACTTGATAAGAAAACTCAAAAAAAAATTCATACTTCCCCTGATTACAATTATTTTCACCAGTTAGATCGTTGCTTGGTTTTTTCACAACCAATGTGGAGATCAAAAATTCACTTCCATAATAATATTTGGTTCGATGAAAAATATGAAATTTCTGGAGATTATGATTTTTATTTAAGGATTACCCAAAAATATAAGATGCTGCATATCAACGAAACGTTGGGAATATTTTACCTATCACCTCAAAGGGATAATAAATCACATAAGGAAATGGATAAAGTAATTTCGGAAAGAAATGAAATTTCGGAGAAGTATATTTATGAATTCATTAAATCAACACCAATTAATGAATTAGTTGAAATTAAAAACAGACTTGTTTTATACACAAGAATTCCCATCCCACTTTTTTATATATGGAAGCGTATTAGATTGTTAATTAGTCCAAGTTTAATTCAAAATAAGTTTTTCCATTCTATTGAATTCGTATATTTTTTTTCAATATTGGTTTTAGAAAAGCAACGCAAATTGAGGAACGCAATTAAGATAGCACGAAGATTATTACGATATTATGATTCAAACCGAGTTAGGAATAGATTAGAAATACTTTTAGTGAAATGAAAATATCTGATTTTTGAATTTTTCTCCATGCCAGTATTATCTGAATTTGAAAAATGAAGACAATCCTGTTTTTTGATCACGATGCAAAAATTTCAGGTGCTTCAATAAGCATGCTATACATTATTGAATCCTTTTTAAAATATGGCTTCGATGTTTGCCTTCTCACAAGAAAGGAACCTAAGGATTATTATTTATTTCAGAAAATTGGAGTAAAAATTATTTCATATCCTAATTCACCTTGGAGAAGTATAGCGCTTTCAATTCATTTTTCAGATGATTTCCCTTTTTTATCTAAAAAATGGATTATAACATTTCTAAAAAATCAATTACGAATTATTGTAGGAATTTTTACCTGTACATCAGTTATTAAAAAAGTAAAACCAGATTTAGTGTACATAAATGAACATAATATGTTTTATTGTGGCTTTATTGCAAAACTCTTCGGAATATCTTCTTATATTCATATTCGAAGCAATTTTATTCAGGGATTATTTGGAATATCAGAATATATTATCTCAAAATTAATATTAGCTTCAAGCAAATACATATTTGCAATAACGACTGTTGAATCGGAACAGATTTTAAAGTATTCTCATAGAGGTGTGGAAAAAGTTAGAGTTATTCCTGAGTTTCTAAATGAGAATAATTTTTTAATTGAAGAACAACAAAATGAAATTAGAAAAGAAATGAATTTGCCTATAGATAAAATCATTGTTATTTCATTTGGTGGATTTGATAGTTTGAAAGGAACGGATGATTTCCTACAAAGTATAAAGATTGTGTGTAATAAGAATTCTAATGTTTACTTTTTACTTGCTGGTGATAATGCTGAAAGTCAAGGAAAGAACGATAAATATATAGTGAAAATAAAAAAATTATTGAGGGACCCTGATATAAAAGATAACCTATTGTTTGTGGGTTTTATAAGCAATGCAAAAAGATTAATGATAGCATCCGATATTCTAGTTTCTCCTTTGAAATATTCTCATTTTTCAAGACCAATTATTGAAGGTTGGGCAGTTAAAAAAGCAATTATTACATCGGATACGAATCATTCTCGTTCTTATATAAGAGAGTTTGTAGATGGCTTATATTATAACAGTGGTAATATTGAAGGATTATCGAATGCGATTCTAAAATTAGTGGAAGATAGAGAATTATATAATAAAATTGCTGAAAATGGATATAACAAATCGAGAAATTATTTTTTTAATGAATCAAATCCAGATCAGATAGTAAAATTATTTATGACATAATGAAATGAGTCTGCTTTTATCTGTTATAATAGTTAATTATAATTCTAAAAATGTTCTTACCAATTGCCTTGGATCTTTAACTAATCTCGAAGATAAACTCAAGTTTGAAGTTACTATTATTGATAACGCTTCCTCAGAGAGCATTGAAGAGCTGCAAACTTTGTATCCTCGTTTCAATTTTATTTACAATCAAAGAAATATCGGTTTTGCAGCCGCTAATAATATTGGAATCAAACAAGCTACTGGCAAATTTATACTTCTATTAAATCCAGATACAATTGTTAATGCGAATGCATTTCGACCGATGATTGATTATCTGGAAAGCCACCACGATGTTGCAATCGTTGGTTGTAAAATTTTTAATGCTGACGGTACGATGGAAAGATCTACACATTCATTCCCTTCATTATTAAAAGAATTCGTTCATGCAAATGAATTTATTAAAAACATCATTGGCTATGAAAGTCGGATTGCAGATTTTCTTAAGAAAATTTTTAAGACAAAATCTTTAGAAAGCTATTGGGATCATAACAGCATTAGAGAAGTTGATCATGTAACGGGTGCATGTATGATGGTAAAAAAAGAAGCTATTGATAAAGTTGGTATGCTCGATGAAGCTTTTTTCCTTTATAATGAAGAAGTTGAGTGGAGTTACAGGTTTAAGAAAGCTGGGTACAAATCTGTTTTTGTTCCGGAGTCGAGCATTATCCATTTATTTGGTCATTCAACAAAGCAGCGAGTTCAAAAACATACTGTGAATAATCTTTTGGTTGAGCGTTACAGAGGAATGTTTTATTTCTTTCAAAAACATTATGGTCATTCAAAGCTGTTTATGTTAAGAATTATTGTGCTTGAGGGATTCACTATCAGATTAAATAAATCAATTCTAAAGTCCTTTTTTCAGCGGAAGGAACTCAAATCAATCCTTAAAAAAGAGCGAGAATATATTTACAACATCTTGGCGTTGACCGTGAAGAAAGATTTTGACTGGAGAAATAAATAATCAACTAACGAGAATAAGCCATAAGGATTATTATTTAAGGGTTTTGGTTTTACCTTATTTACATTATCTTCGTTCCCCAAATGTAAAAGTTTCAAGTTTATATCTGGAGAATTAGCTGATGAATATTGCCTTCATAAATCCCCCGTTTTTTCCTAAATATTCAAGGGGATCGAGAAGCCCTGCTGTAACCAAAAGTGGAACAGTTTACTATCCCATTTGGTTAGCTCTTGCAGCCGGTGTTGCAGAAAAGAATGGACATAATATTATTCTGATTGATGCCCCTGCCGAAGCCATTTCTTTTGAAGAAATGATGAGCCGACTTTCCAAATTCAATCCACAAATTGCTGTGATTGAAACAAGCACAGGTAGTATTAGCAATGATATAAGATTTGCCGAAGAGGTAAAAAAGAAATTCGATGGTGTTTTTGTATGTCTTGTTGGTAATCACGTAACTGCCGTGGATAAAGAAACACTCGAGCAATCAATCTTAATTGATGCGATTGCAAGAAATGAATACGAAGCTACTCTCGTTGAGCTAGCAGAAAGACTTGAGAAAAAAGAATCTTTAGAAAATGTGCTCTCACTATCTTGGAGAAATGGAAGTGAGATAATATTAAATGGTCATCGTCCTGCAGCGACTCAAGAGGAATTAGATGCGATGCCATTTGCAAGTGAAATATTTAAAAGATTTTGCAAGCCTCGCGATTACTTCTTTGCAGCTGGGCGTTATCCTCAGATGATGGTTTATACAGGAAGAGGTTGCCCTTATCTATGTACCTGGTGTGTTTATCCTCAGAATTTTTATGGACATACTTATCGTCATCGTTCGCCTCAAAGTATTGCAGCAGAATTCAAATATATTGAAGATAATTTTCCCGAAGTCGTTGAAGTAACAATAGAAGACGACACTTATACAGTATTTAAGAAACATACAATTGAAATTTGTAAACTTTTAATTGAACAGAACAATAAACTTACCTGGACATGTAATGTTCGTGCCGATCTTGATGAAGAAACAATGCGCTGGATGAAAAAAGCAGGTTGCAGATTAGTAATTGTGGGATTCGAAAGCGGATCGAATGAAATATTGAAGTTGATGAAGAAAGGTGTACGTGTCGAACAATTCACTGCTGCTGAAAATGCAAGAAAGGCTGGATTGCTAATTCACGCTTGCTATATGATGGGTAATAGAGGTGAAACTTTAAAGACAATGAACGAAACTCTCACTTTAGCTAAAAGAATGAATACTGATACTGCTCAATTCTTTCCACTGATGTTATATCCCGGTACAGAAGCTTTTGAATGGGCAAAAAAGGAAAACTTAATTACTGCTGAAACCTGGGATGATTGGTTAACTCCTGAGGGATTACACAATACAGTTGTTGGTACACATGACCTTTCAGCTCAGGAGATTGTCGATTTTTGTAACTATGCCAGAAGGGAATATTATTTAAGACCAGCGTACTTCTTAATGAAGACGAAAAATATTATAAAACACCCTTCAGAACTTAGACGCACCTTAAAAGCATTCTTTACTTTTTATAAGCATTTGTTCGGCAAAGAAAGTAAGACCAATAGAAGTAAATTTAAGTCACGACTAGTGGCATCTAGTAGTGATACAAAAGATGGATTGCAAGAAAAAAAATCTGATATTTCTAAAACCACAGTAAAAACTAAAGTCTCACAAAAAGAGTCTGTAATGTAGAGGGATTTCATTTTTTAATTGAGGTTTTTCGATAATTATAATTTTAAACCAAACCAATCTAAGTTCCTTTCGATTAGCTCAAGTCTGCAACTCTGCCCGAAATATAAAATAGATTCATATATTTAACCTTAATTATTACAATTATTTTAAACTCTAGTGGAAATAATTATTACCGGAATTTTCTGGCTTACAATTTTACTTCTTGTTCATGCATACATTTTATATCCTGTTTCGTTATGGATATTTAACTGGTTTAAAAGAAAGCCAGAAGTAGTAGAACTCCTTTCTTATCCTTCAATTTCCATAATAATTTCAGCTTATAATGAAGAGAAGGTTATTGCTGAAAGAATTGATAACATAAGAAATCTTAATTATGATTTTAATAAGCTTGAGTTGATTATTGGTTCAGATTGTTCAACTGATAAGACGAATGAAATTCTTAATGAGAAAAGTCAAGAAAATAGTTGGGTACGAACCCAGAATTTTAGTATTAGAAGAGGTAAAGCAGCAGTCTTAAATGATCTGGTACAATTAACAAAAAACAAGATACTCGTTTTTACCGATGCAAATACGGAATTTGAGAAAGATGCTTTACTTAATCTTGTTTCTAAATTTTCTGATCCAAAAGTAGGTGGAGTATGTGGCAGATTGGAGCTGGAAGAACCGACAGATAATTTTGATAAGACTAACAGGGAAAAATTATACTGGAAGTATGAAACATATTTAAAAAATTTAGAAGGAGATCTAGGTATTCTTATAGCTGCGAATGGAGGAATTTATGCCATAAGAAAAGAACTCTATACAAAATTCCCTGAGAGTGAAGCTATCACTGATGATTTGTACCAAACTTTTGCAGTTTTGAATCAGGGCTACGATTTTCTCTATGCAGCTGAAGCAATTGCCATTGAAGAAGTATCAAAAGAAATAATGATGGAATTTAGACGAAAAGTACGATTTGCCGCAACGAATTTTCAAACATTAAAATTTTTTAAGCGTCTTCTATTCCGAAAGAATCGTCTGATTTCTTATGCATTGTGGTCGCATAAGATAATACGCTGGTTTGTCCCAATCCTTTTAATATTATTACTAGTGACTAATATCTTATTGATAAAATACAGTCAGTATTATTATATAATATTTATTGTACAGGCAAGTTTTTACATTTCTGCTTTTATCGGCTATGTACTGAATCTGTTAAAAGTTAATATTCCCTTTTTCAGTTTAATCTATTACTATGTTTTAACAAACTTCGCATTATTAATGGGACTCTTTAAATTTTTATCCAAAAAACATGCATATGCCTGGGATTCAACTCCAAGATAGTTTAAATGCTTTCCTTATTAACTCAAATAAATTTCAGTTTACTATAACCAATGCAGCAAACCGCAAAAGTATCAAGTAACGTCTCCTCCATCTTTATTGGCAGGGGAGCCGAGATGCTCATCACTCTTGTTTCCGTTACTTTAATTGCCCGAAACCTTGGAGTCGAGCAATACGGACTCTTCTCATCAATTGTTGCATTAACAGTTTTATTATCAAAATTTATTGATATCGGTTTTGCTCCGATTGTGTTCAGGGAAACTTCAAAAAAGGATGCCACCTTCGATATGCTTAACACAGCATTTACAATAAGAACTATTCTTATTCTTGGTTTGTTTGTTGTGTTTAATGGTATATCAGGTTTAACAAATCTGAGTTCAAGAGAAATATTATTATCGAACATCCTCTTCCTGAATATTATCTTCTCGTCTAAATATATGAATTTCCGTGAACTGCTTGAAGTTTTATTCAAAGTCAACTTGAATATGTTCAACGTGATGTTGTTCAATTCAATTGACAGTATTTTTCTTCTTGTATTTGTTTTTCTAATGCCTTACGTGGGTGGAAGTCTTGAGTATTTGGTCATAGTTTATGTGGCCGCGAATATTCCAGGATTTATACTACTTATTATTTTTCTCAGCAAAAAATACAAATACCGATTCAGTTTTTCTTTCAAACATGGATACTGGCTGGTTAAAGAATCCATACCTTTGTTTGGAACAGTTATACTAACGACGGCATTTCAGCAGTTAGACGTTCTTCTGCTGAGAAGCCTTGATTCCGAATATTCAGTAGGACTGTATTCTGCAGCTCTGCGACTTACCGTTCCCTTGAGCATTATTCCGCAAGCATTAATAACTACAATTTTTCCCCTGATCGTACGTGGAAGAGAAATGGGAAGTGCCAGCACAATGCCGACTACTCGTTTGGTTTATAAAATTCTGTTTCTTTTTTCATTTGCAATTTCTTTCATCATTACATTTAAAGCTGAACATATTATAAGACTTATTTTCGGAGGCGAGTACGCAAATGCCTATTTACCAATGACTATTTTATTCTGGTCAATTCTCTTTACTTATTTCAATACCTTCACATTAAACCTGCTTACTGTTTATAATAAGCAGAAATATAATTTCTTTGCAACATTGCTAATTGTTGCAGTCCAAATTTTACTTGTGGTGATATTGACTCCAATTTATTCGTACTCAGGCGTAGCTGTTGCACGTGTTGCAGCAGGTGCTGCTGGAACAATATTTTTTATTTTTATTTTAAAAGGAATCGGTATTCAGTTTAATTTCTTTTCAATACGGGTTACAAAATGGTTGTTCCCATTGGTGATTGGTGTGGTCGCGTTGTCATTCATTCCTTTTTATGCTTATTTACCTTTAGCATTAATTCTGACCGTAGTTATAACAGTAAAGGTAAAATACTTTTCACCTGACGAAATCGGTCTGATTCTCAGAGCTATTAATTATGATTCATGGAAGAGCAAATTCAAATTTTAGAAATAGACGTTTCAATAATTACGGTTAATTATAACTCAACCGAGTTATTGAAAAATTGTCTTGAATCAATAAAAAAAATTACACAAGGCATTAATTTCGAGATAATTGTTGTTGATAATAACTCAATGACAGGTGATATTGATGGACTTCAACAGGATTTTAATAGACTTACATTGATCAAGAATAAGGTTAATAAAGGATTCGGTGTAGCAAATAATCAGGGAGTTAAAGTTGCAAAGGGAAAATATGTTCTGCTTCTAAATAATGATACATTACTCTTTGAGAATTCTATCAAAAAAGTATTTGATTTTGCCGAATCTTCTAAGGGAAATGAAATCATCAGCTGCAAATTGTTGAATGAGGATAAATCGGTTCAAAAATCTGTTTATGATTTCCCAACATTGCTCAATGTGTTAACTTCAAATTTATTTCTTTATTTGTTATTCCCTAATTCGAAGTACTTCAACAAGTATCACTTGATGAATAAAGGAATAAACCGGATTACCGAAGTTGATGTTGTTACTGGGGCATTTCTTTTTATGCATCGAAAAGTATTTGAAGCACTTGGCGGATTCGACGAAAGATTTTTTTTCTATATGGATGATACGGATTTATGTTACAGACATAAAAAAAATAATGGCAAAGTCATCTTCTTTCCCGAAACCTCAATCATCCATTTGAAGGGAAAATCAGCAAAAGGCGAATCCTGGTTTAAGAACCAACATCAATCAATCTCGACAATTAAATTTTTCCAAAAGCATTTTACAGGTGTTAAATTTTTAATGGCAATGATCTTTCACTTTTTGGGATTGCTTTTCCGTATTCCGATTTTCCTTTTGGGAGGAATTATTCTGCTCAAAAATGATCTTATCAAAAGAAGTTTTTATTACATTCGATTATTGTTCACTTATCCTGCTAATCAGTTTAAAAGATGAGTATAACCGTAATGTATACAAATAAAAATATTCTGATGATTTCCCAGGCTTTATTTCCACCTGACATTAGGCTGGAAAAGGAGATTAAAAGTTTATCTGAAGCTGGATATAAAATTCTCGTGGTTTGCAATCAATATGACAAAGAGTTAAATCCCACTTTTGAATACTGTGAAATTAAGAGAGTGAATGCAGTGTTTAATTCGACTAGGCTGAATCGAATTATTAATTTTCCGATTTTCTTTAATCCAAGATATCTGCTGAAAATTAATAAAGCTATTTTAGAATTTAAGCCCGGTTTTATTCACGCTCACGATCTTCCTATGGTCCCAATCGGCTTATTGTTTAAAAAATTATTTCGACTACCTGTAATTTTTGATATGCACGAAAATTATCCCGAAGCCTTAAAAGCATTTCAGAAAAAAGGGATGGTCAATTTTCTTTTTAAAAATTATAATGCTGCTAAGCTGCTCGAAAAATTTTGTATAAAAAGATCCGACGCCATTATCACCGTGGTGAAGGAAAACTCGGAGCGACTAATTATACAAGGTATCGAAAGTGAAAAAATTTATTTGGTTTCCAATACTGTTGACCTTAATACCTTTGCGACTGAACCAATCAAAGAAAATATACTGGAGAAGTATAGGAATAAAATCGTTTTGCTGTACGCAGGATACGTTACTCCCGAGCGAGGGTTGGATGTTGTTGTGAGAGGGATGAACTTTCTGAAAGAAAAACTAACTAATATAAAACTTCTAATTGTCGGAAATGGGATTTCTGTCCCAACACTTAAAAAAATCTCAGATGAACTTTCATTGAATGACTTTGTTGAATTTATTGAGTGGCCAGGTCACGATAAACTCTCATCTTTTTTTAATGTTGCGAAGATATTCATAAGTCCTCAACCTCAATGTGAATTTTGGGATACAACTATTCCACATAAATTGTTTGAGTATATGTCCAAATCAAAACCAGTTCTTGCAGCTGATTCCAAAGCTATTAAAAGA
>Ga0208980_10000303_pt1 | contig 26800 bp, 26 predicted proteins | sample WetSurMetagenome_3_FD_187993 | JGI IMG/M metagenome (GOLD analysis project Ga0208980, IMG submission 187993) | Wetland microbial communities from Twitchell Island in the Sacramento Delta, sample from surface sediment Aug2011 Site A1 Bulk (version 2) | ecosystem: Environmental > Aquatic > Marine... | reverse complement strand
AGACAAGGGACCATTGTCGGATTCTGAAAGCATTCACACGCATATGGAGAATCTGCTTCATTCCTTTGAAATCGCCGGTTTTTATGAGATTCTTGCTGTCCCCACCGATGCCTCCGAAGATCAAATCAAGGATGCATATCATAGACTGGCAAAGCAATATCACCCCGACCGCTACCAATCAAAGGAGCATGGCGCCGGCCTCCGAAAGACGGCCGAAGAACTGTTTACCTATATTACCGGCGCATATGCCACGCTTGGAGACCCGGCGTCGCGCGCGACCTATGATGAAATACGAAATATTAAGGATAGTCGTGTTAGGGCAACATTGGAGGCTCGTGCCGCTGGCGAAGCCGATAAAGAGAAAATGGCCGAGGCACTCTTCTCAATGGGCAGAAACGCTTTTCAAAACGGAGATTATGCCAAGGCTGTGGAACATCTCAAAGAATGCGTTTGGTTGCGCCCCGATGTGGCAAAATATCACCATTTTCTCGGAAGCGCGCAAGCAGAAATTCCGAGGCTGCGAAAGGAAGCAGAACGGCACTTTCTGCGTGTATTGGAGTTGGATTCTACCTCGATTGCAACGCACGTTTCGCTGGGGAAGCTGTATCTCCAGGTCAACTTGCCGAGAAAGGCGGAGGCTCAATTCCGGGAGGCGCTGCGATGGGAGCCAGGCAACGCTGAGGCAACCAGACTGTTAGAGCAACATGCGAAGTAGAGATTTGACAGGCATTGGCCCTCATCAGTGAGTTGGACCCTCTTACTTACTCATCAGGGTAGCGGACCGGGACGGCATTCACTGCGGTGCATTTTTCAGGTTCTCAAGAGCAAGCCGTGCTGCCGCTTGTTGGGCTTCCTTTTTGGTTTTTCCGGATGCCTCTGAAACAACCTGGCCATTTATGGAAACCTGAACAACAAATGTTTTCCCGTGGTCTGGACCGATCTCATTGACAACTCCGTAAACAGGTTCGGACTGGCCGTGATTATGAAGGTATTCCTGCAACGCGGATTTGAAGTCCCCGTAAGTAAGCTCTTCCACATCAAGGCTTTCCAGGAATTCGCCTATCTGCCTTTCCACGAAAGATGAAGCTGCCTCCGCGCCCCCATCAAGGTAAATGGCGCCAATGATCGCTTCGTAAGCATCCACCAGGATAGCTCTCTTTTTCCTTCCTCCGGTCTTTTCTTCGCCCTTGCTGAGCCAAAGATACTCCCCGATCCTTATTTTTTCGGCCAGACGCACCAGGTTTGCGGCACTAACAAGAAATGCTTTGATCTTGCTTAGTTCTCCCTCCGTCAATCGTGGGAACTTTTGATAAATTCTTGAACTGATCAGGAAGCCCAGTACCGAATCCCCGAGAAACTCCATGGATTCGTTGTGCTGCAGTCCCTCTCCCTCATGTTCGTTGACAAAGGATCGATGGGTCAAGGCTCGCTGCAAAATCGATCTGTCCTTAAATTGATAACCCAAAAGGGTTTCCAGTTCAGAGAAGGACTCTGTTGACCTGATAAATTGCCCGGTTCCTTCGTCCACGGAAGCCTCACATCAATTGAAGTGATCAAACCCGCCATTTGCCAGCGGACGCGCAGGTTTTCCAGGGGACTCCCTTAGGACGACGCCCCTGGAGGAAGTCAAAATGCCAATTCGACTGGCTCGCGGAAATTTTTTTGGATAGGCTTTTTCAAATCCTGCGGCTGCGTTGCCAGGGATGGCAAAAAGAAGCTCAAAATCCTCTCCGCCATTCAGCGCCAGATTCAATGGGTCCGAATTGCAGGATTTTGATGCTAAAAAGATCGGTAAGTCGCCGATATAAATCTCGGCGCCCACTTTGCTACTGGCACAAAGTCTTGGGAGGTCCATTGAAATGCCGTCGCTAAGGTCCAGCATGCAGCTCGCATAATTGTTCTGCAAAAGCCACAATCCGACTTCGCAGCGTGGCATGGGAGTACGGTGAGCCTTAAGAGCTTCCTTTTCGGAAATGTTTGTTCCTTTTGTGTGCCCCTGTTTGAGGAGATTTAGTCCTGCAGCGGATTTTCCGAGAGTCCCAGTAACATAAAGAACATCTCCGGAGCTCCCCCCCGAGCGATAAATTGCCTGCCGGTGCCACGTCTCGCCTATTGCAGTAATGGTGACTTGAATGCCATTCGTAGAACGCGACAGATCGCCGCCAATGAGCAGAATTTTGTGGGTCGAGGCAAGCTTGGTAAGACCATTATAAAACCGGGTAATCCAATTGTCTGGAATAGTTGCAGGGATTCCGAGAGAAAGCGTGTAAAAGCGAGGGCGCGCCCCCATTGCTGCCAAATCGCTTAGATTCGCCGCTAATGACTTATGTCCCAGCTGGCCGGGGGTTAGCCACCCTTTTTGAAAATCAACATCCTCAAGAAGCATGTCGGTAGTAACAACCCAGTTCTCCCTTGCCCCTTGTTGGTGTATGACCGCCGCATCGTCCCCGATACCCCTAATTATGGAAGCGCTTCGACCCGCAAAATGTTTCTCGAGGAAGTCTACGACCCGGTTTTCTCTCTTATGACTCTGGCGGTTTTTGGAAACTGAAATCATGACCTCATGATTTCTTTTCGAATAGCTCATTGATCTCCGTCATGAACTCGCCGACGTCCTCAAACTCCAGGTATACCGAAGCAAAGCGCAAATAGGCCACCCTGTCGAGCCTGCGCAGTTCGGACAGCAGGATCTTGCCAATTGTCACGGAGTCCAATTCCCGCTCAGGACTTTCCTGAACCGCCTGTTCCACCTGGTCGACGATTTTTTCCAGTTGCGTAAGACTCACCGGCCTTTTTTCGCAGGCTTTGAGAAGCCCATTCAGGATCTTGCTGCGATCGAATCTTTCCCTTCCGCCATCTTTCTTAATCACCATATAAGGGATTTCATCGATGCGTTCATAACTGGTGAACCGCCGAGAGCAATTCAGACATTGGCGCCGGCGCCGGATAGAATCACCGTCACGGCTCTCACGCGAGTCCACAACTCGATCTTTTAGGAAGCCGCAGTATGGACATTTCATGGATCTAAATCCTGGTCACTAGAAAAGGAAAGTTCCTTTCTCTCATGATGCGGGGGTGATCGCCCGTATCCATAATTCGATTGAATGATCCTTTACAGGTGCCTAATCTTACCACAAGCAAGGTGAGATGTTGCCATGCTCTTGCTTCTTAATAGACTGCCGCTCAAGGGAATCTCCTAAGAAATTGCGAATTTCTCGGACAAAATGATGTATATATGATGTATCGAAACTGGTCCAACGAATCTGCTCTTCGGCATCTGTCACCCGAGTCCCCGAGGCTCGGATGATTTTTTTTGAACTTATAGCCCGGGCATTTCGTTCCTCTTATTAGGAACGGGCTTGGAGACAAGGAGTTGCAAGTGCTCGCAGGCGAGAAAAGACTCGTTGAGCGCTGTCTTCAAGGTGATGATTCCGCTTGGGAGACGATTGTCGGTTACTATGGCAAGCGCGTCTATAACTTGAGTTATCGCTATGTGAATCGAAGAGATGAGGCCGAGGATTTAACCCAGGATATCTTCATCAAAGTATATCAGAATCTGAAAAGCTTTCGCCCGGATATGGGAAGCCTTCAGAACTGGATTCTAAAAATTGGCCGGAACTTGATTATTGACCGTTACAGACAATCGCGTCGTTTCCAAGCCGTTGGGGGGATGGAAGAGATGGAGGCAATGAACCTAAAGGATGAAAACACCCCTGATCCGCTGCGTGCGGCTGAACAAGAAGAGGCCTCCGCCTTTCTGATGAGCGGATTAGTGGCTCTTCCTCCAGAGCTTAAGGAAGCAATCATTTTGCGCGACCTGGAGAAATTGTCTTACCAGGAAATAACCGACCTACTGGCTATTCCTGAAGGAACGGTAAAAAGCAGGATTAATCGAGGGCGCCTTGAGTTAGCCAAGCTTTTAGTTAAGCGCCGCTCGCAAATGAATTTGCGGATGTAGGAATGCATCATGGATTGCGCACAGTGTGAAGAGAAACTGAGCGAGTACCTGGAGCGAACCCTTCCGGAGCAGGAAAAGCGGGAGATAGGCCGACACCTGGAGGATTGCGCCAATTGCTCCGTGCTGCTTGACGAAATGAAATCCATGCTCGCCGTCTCCCAAAACTTCCCGGGCGAGGAGCTGGATGATCGCCTGCTGGAGAGGATTCTCTTACGCACGTCTGGCCAGCCCAGAACAAGGCATTTTTGGGAGGATCTGCGGCATTTTTCCCTGCGCACAATGTTAACACCCCGATTCGCCAGCGGCGCTATGCTGGCGACTCTCTTTCTCCTGCTTATGGCAAATCTGGGATTTCCGCGAATTTCCACGGTAGCTTCAGCTCTTTCACCGCGGCAAGTATTCCGGCAGCTGGACATAGGCGTGCAGAGGATCTATGGCAAAGGCCTGCAAGCCTATGATGCGTCGGTCGAATGGCAGGCAAATTTTGCCTTTTATAAGAATCAGATATTTAATCGATTGGGATTCATGATGGAACGATTGGATCTCCCGGTTGAAGGGAAAGCAAAACCGGAGGAACAACTGCCACAGCAGCAAAAAGCGCCGAACAACAAAAACAGCATGCTGCTGAAGCGTGCATGACCGGGAGTCTATAAGGAAATCTGGCAATTTCATGCAAGACGTCTCATGAGTTGCGAGTCAGGCGATTTCGAGGCTTCTATTCAAGGAGATTTATTATGAAATGTTCTTACCATCCGTCAGTGGACTCCCTGGAGTTCTGTACGACTTGTAGCAAGCCCCTTTGCGCTGAGTGTTCGCATCGTGTTAAAGGCAAATGCTATTGTCAGGATTGCCTTGTAAGAGGAGCCGAATGGGCGGCGACGGCCAAGGATTTCCAGATCTCCGCCAATTCCAAAAAAAAGGCCGCCTGGTGTGCCCTGATCCCTGGAATGGGTGCTGTTTACAATTGCGAGTACCTGAAGGCAGTAACATATTTTGCCGTATTTGCTGCACTCAGCGTGATGGGGAATCGCATCCACGGGATCTTTGGTTTTGGAGCTTCAGTCTTCTTGCTCTTTACGATCTTTGATGCTTACCGAACGGCCGAGGCGAAGGCACGCCTTCGCATGGAATCGGGCGTGCGCGCCGAACCACCATCGCAGGATCGAGTCGTAATAGGGTGGGGAATATTCCTGATTGTTCTGGGCGTACTATTCCTCTTTCAAAACATGATTCCATTCGAGTTTCTGAATCGACTGTGGCCATTGATTTTTGTCGGTCTTGGCGCCTACCTGGTGTATCGGTCCGCACAGAACAAGGATCGCCGTAAAAGTGCAGCTGCCGGAGATGCAAAGGTCGTTTCCGAAACCAAATAGGAAGCGCCAACAACGCAAATGTAGCAAATCTAATCGTGGAAGGTTGGATACTATGTCTATCCGTTCCCGAAGTAGTGCTTTAACTGCCGGTTTGATTTTGATCGGCCTCGGCCTGGTATTCTTCCTGGATATATGGAACAAGGAATTCTCCGCATGGGAATTTATTGCCAAATACTGGCCGGTGATCCTGATCATTATAGGAATCAAGAAACTGTTCTTGTACTTTGCCTGGCGTGAAGGTCCCGTGATTAGCGCCGGTGCCTCGCAGGAAAAGGCACGGGGAATTGAAGCATCCTCTCAAGGGCGACCCCCATCTCTCTTGGGAGGCCTGCTATGGACAAGCCTCGGGATTCTTTTTCTCCTGCACAATTTCGGGAAAATACCCGACTTGTGGTCGATGGCTGGGCATTACTGGCCCATACTCTTGATCCTCCTTGGGGTCGGTAAGGTAATCGATTATTACCGCCAGAAGGACCGCGTTTCGTTGCGCGTGGGGGAAATTATCGGGATTCTGATCCTGATACTCGTCGGCTTGGCAGCTACCAGGGCTACAAGCACCCATTTTGCCCAATCAATCAAGGATATTCCCTGGAACATAAATTTAGGCGGAACCTCAGTGCGCCCGGGCCAGTGGTTTGGGAATTCTTACGCCTATTCTGAGGAAACCTCATATCCAATTCCGCCTTCCACCTCCGTTCGCGTAGAAAACGCCTACGGTCAAGTTGTTGTTTCCCCCGGTGGTGAAGGAGAGATCAGAATTCGTCTGAAAAAAGTGGTCTACGAGGATGAAGAGGAGCGTGCCAAGGAAATAGCAGATCAGATCCGGGTCGAAGGGGGGCTGGAAGGATCTGCATCCTCGCCGGACGAGGACAAACAATCCGCTGAAAAACTTGCGGCCGGGACTTCCGCAAACATTTTTGTCATCAAGACCAACCGTGATTCCTTGAGTTCAGAGGACCACCGATTCAATACCGATATGGAGGTGTCGATTCCCAAAAACATCGGCCTGCAAATTCGCAATTTGTATGGTGAGGTCCATGTGGCAAACCTGGCAGGCCAGATGAACGTAAGTACTACCCATAATCCCATTGAAATAAGAGATTGTATCGGTGACGTCACAGCCTCCAATCGCTATGGTGAAACACGTCTGATCAACCTGACCGGCAATGTATCCGTGGACGCGCGTGGAGATGTTCACATAGAGACCATTAAGGGCAATGTCGATGTCCGCGACAGATACTCGCCCGTGGTCATTTCAGGCGTTGATGGAAAAGTGACCGTTTCGAACACAGATCAAAGCATCAACATTTCCGATGTTACCCAGCCCGTCGTCATCGAGGCGCATGGGGCGTCCGTGCAAGTCAACAATTTGCGAAGCACTCTCAAGGTTTCCTCCAGCCACCGCAACGTGGATATATCAAACGTTGATTCCAATGTGGACCTGCAGAGCAAGTATTCCACGATAACCTTAAAAGACATAAAAGGGAGCGTGGATATTGATGCAAATTCCGATCGCATTAATGCGGATGTCATTGATGGACACCTCAAGCTGAAGGGTCGGGGGAGCGGGATAGTGGCAAACAACGTCAGGGGTTCCGTCGAAATCCACACAACTCTTAAAGATGTTTCAGTGAATGACTTCAGTGGCAGCTGCAGTGTCACCAATGAGCATGCTGACGTCTCCCTGTCAACCCCGACGCTGAGCAAGGATGGAGTTGCGGTCATAAACCATAACGGTGGTATCAACCTCTTTCTTCCTCAAGGCATGGCATTCCAGATTGACGCGACTGCCAAAAACGGGCGTGTGATTTCGGAATACGCCGGCCTCCAATCCCTGCAGGACAGCGGTGAAAATGAAACTCTCAAGACAAAATCAGGGTCGGGGGGTCCAAAGATCCTTCTGAATACGGATAACAATAACATCCACATCCGGGCTCGGGAGAGCGCGGATGACCGAAGCAAAAATTAGGGGCGTCCCCATTTTTGTTGGGAGATTTGACATGAAAACGATAAGCCGCGCATTCTTCCTGCTTCTGGCGTTTGTGGGTGCAGGGTGCGAAGTTGAAAATCAGCGCACTTCCGAGATGGCCGTTATCAATCAGAACCAACCGCTCAGCAAGGAAAAGAAACTTGACGCCGATATCAACCTTAATATCGGATCCATGGAGGTGTCTGGCAGCGACGATCCCTTATCGTTGTATTCCCTGGACTTAGATTACGACAAGGCGAATTCCCGGCCTGACATCAACTATACTTCCAACGCCGGAGGTGAGGAGGGGCGCCTCTCATTCGTGCTTACCGACTCGGCCAAAACCGGAGTTCGCGCCGGCAGCCAGGATACAAAGCTGCGTCTCAATTTCAGCAACTTGATCCCGTTAGATCTAAAGCTCAGAACTGGCGTGGGAGAATCCCGTCTAAACATGTCGGGAAGTCGGCTTGCTGCTCTCGACTTCCAATCTGGAGTTGGAAGCACAAAAATCTCTTCCTATGATGCCAACCAGGTTACATGCGAATACATTCACATCAAAAACGGTGTTGGGGAAATGGATGCAGTCGGCTTGGGTAACCTGAATTTTCGCAATCTTGAGTTTGAGGGGGGTGTGGGAGAGGCTAAGATAGATTTTACTGGGGAGTGGAAACAGAACGCCGATATAAAGATACAGGTGGGAGTGGGCGCAGTTACTTTGATAGTACCAAGAAGCATCGGAGTGCGTGTGGAAGCTCCAAAGAGTTTTCTCAGCGGGCTGCATCTTGATCGTTTCAACAAGGTCGACAGCTTTTATTATAGCGACAATTATGATACGGCTCAGATCCGGGTCTCCATTCGCGTGGTCACCGGCATTGGCGAATGCCGCATCAGCTGGACATAGCCATGAAATCCTACGGCTGGTTCGGCCTGTTTCTCCTCCTGATTTCAGAATTTTTTCTTTTTCGCAAAATTGAACCTTTTTATTCCTGGTTTTACTGCTTTGCCTGGTGGTCTTATATTCTGCTTGCGGACAATCTGCTCCTGAAGTTGCGCGGCCGCTCGATCTTGACTACAAGACCCACAGAGCTGTGGCGCATGCTGCTCCTTTCCGTTTTTATCTGGTTGCTCTTCGAAGCTTACAATTTAAGGATCAGCAATTGGCAATATGAAGGGGTCCCGTCGCAATTATGGATCCGCTGGTTGGGCTATACATTTTCATTCGCAACCGTGCTGCCGGGTATTTTCATCACATCGGATCTGGTGGAATACTTCTTGGGATGGCGAGGACAACCCTACGCTTCTGAATGCGAAATTCCGGCCGCGGAATCACACTCGAAGTCGCCGAAAATCTTCCTGCCCCTGGGATTTATCTTATGTGTTGCGCCGCTTGTCTGGCCGCGCTATTTTTTTCCGACGGTCTGGCTTGGTCCGATTTTTCTCCTCGACCCCTGTCTCGAAAGACTCGGCATTCAAAGCCTTTGGAGTGCCAGGACCGTGAACGGCGGAAAGAAGATCTGGAGCCTGTTGCTGGGAGGACTTGCGTGCGGTTTGATTTGGGAGTTCTGGAACTATTGGTCTGCATCCAGGTGGGCTTATACCGTCCCATTCTTTGAAAACTGGAAGTTATTCGAAATGCCTGTGCTCGGATTTTTGGGATTCCCGCCTTTTGCTCTGGAATGTTGGATCCTATATCATTTGTTCGGGAATGTTCTGACGAGGCGCCGTTCAGCCATGGCGCGGCTCGCGCTCTGGCTAATCATCGCATTTCTTTGCATCATAATTTTTCGCGCAATTGACAGCCACACCGTGGCGCGATTCGCGGAGTCAAATTTCAGGAGTTCATCCATATGCGAAATCGGCTGATCCGGCTGCTGGTATTTTTTTGCCTGCAAACATTCCTCAGTGCTGCGCCACCTCCCGGGAATGGCGCTTTGACTCAAGAAACTTCAGGAACAGCGGCCGCATCCGAAATCCCTCCTTATGTGGAGAGAGATCAACGGAAGTTTTCGTTTTATCCGGGCGGAAAACTGCAGATAACCACAGGCATCGCGGGAAATATCAAGATCATCGGGTGGGAGAAATCGTCGGTGGTGATCGATGTGGAAAGGATCATTTACTACGTTCCCGCAGACCAGGCAAAACTGGTCGCGGCCAAATATCCCTTGCATCTGACCTGGACGCAGACAAATGCTGTGGTTCGAACGTCCGGGCCGCCTGAGTCTGCGGCAAGAATGGAGACGAATCTCACTTTGTATGTGCCCAAATCAAAAACCGACGTTGAGGTGAAGATTATTCAAGGAGATTTTGCCATAGAAGCGGTAAATGGTTGGATTGAAGCCACGCTTGCAGAAGGGAACATAGAGGCCACATCCGTGGGTGGCTATTTTTCGGCGTCGACGCAGCGTGGAGATCTTAACGTTGAGATGACAGGCAATCGCTGGGTCGGTCACGATTTCTCGGCAATTACACAAAACGGCTCCGTACGGTTGCAGCTCCCCGCCGACTATTCCGCCTCGCTCTCACTTGAAACACGCGCAGGAGAGATCACCTTCGATTACCCGGATCAAGTTGTCGAAGGACAGTCCGTGCCATTGCAGGTAGTTTCCAACAGGAAGTCCGCCAAATCCCTTACAGCTCCACTTGGACGCGGCGGCGCTCCACTAAAGATGCTCACCCATCTGGGAAACATCGAACTGGTATCCAAAAAATAGTCCGCCATAACCAGCATGGTGCACAATGCCGGGAGCCGTTCATTCTGAATTCTCGCTCTGTCGCTTTTGACTGTCCCGCAATCACACTCTTTTCGAAACAAAATCCGTCGTGAAGAGATAAGCACGCATGCGGGAAATGCTGTGTTAAGATGCGTAATCAAGATGAAGATCCCAAAACCAGTTCTGGCCGATATTGCCTTGCTTTTTAGCACCCTGATTTGGGGCAGCACCTTCACAATTGTAAAACTAAGCCTGGCTCAGGTTTCGCCCATTCTCTTCATTGCCCTTCGCTTTTGGGTTGCAGCGGTGATAATAATCGCGTTTCTGCCGCGCGCTATTTTCGGCATTCCCGGCAAAACGCTTCGGCGCGGATTGGTGTTATCCGGTATGCTGCTGGGCGGGTTTGTCTTTCAAACGCTGGGGTTGCGGGGAACCACACCCTCCCGTTCAGCGTTCATAACAAGTCTGTCGGTCCTGCTTGTTCCCCTGCTCGGCTATTTTATTTTTCATCATCGCCCCAAGTCCCAGACACTTGCCGGGGTCGCTCTGGCCACCGTGGGGATCGGCATGCTGACATTGACTTCGGTCGATTTGAAGTTTCGCTGGGGAGAAGGACTGACTCTCATTTGTGCGATCTTCTTTGCGCTGCACATACTCTACCTGGGACGATATCTGCCAAAAAGTGATTATCGCCAGCTTATCATCCTGCAAATGGCAGGATGTGCCATATTAGGCACCTTCTTTATTCCTATGCTTGAAACTCCATTTCTGGTATGGGATGCCAAATTTGCACTCTATCTCTTCATTACGGGGGCACTGGCCACTGCTTTTGCTTTCTATTGCCAGAATAAAGCGCAACAATACACGACTCCCAATCGCACGGCGCTCATTTTTAGCCTTGAGCCGCTTTTTGCCGTTTTGTTTGCCTATTTGCTGCTCGGCCAGAATCTGAATGGAAAGGAATGGCTGGGAGGCGGATTGGTGATTGCGGGGATACTAATTTCCGAATTCGGTCGGCTGGGCAGCGAAGTATCCCCGAAGTTTAGCGGCAGCGAATAACCGGCTGTTCAAAACAAGGATTTTCTACGGCTTTTGAACATGCATAGCGCTAAAATATGGAACAAGCAGGGCTCCATCACGTAGAATTGTAGGCAGCGAAGAATAGGGAAAGGCGGAGGATAGGCATATGAACACAGAGATTACCTCTGAAAAGCGGACAGGCAAAAGGGTATTACCGTTTCTGATTATTTTGTTTGTGCTGGGCGTAGGCATAGGCATAGGCACACTCATTACGTACCGTGTTGGCGCAACCGGTCCGGGCGATAGCCAGCTGAAAGTTCAGACTGATGGCAAACCGCTCGTCGGGAACGCGGTCCTTGGCCTGTCGCAGGCATTTGCGGACGTTGCGAAGCGGGTTGAACCTGCAGTGGTAAATATCAATACGGAGGAAGTCGTAAAGGTTTCGAATCGTCAGCTTCCCCAGCAGGAGGAGGGGGACGATCCGATGGACCTTTTCCGGCAATGGTTCGGCGGCCAGGGGATGCCGGAACAATACACCCGCAATAGCTTGGGCACGGGCGTAATCGTGGATCCCAAGGGCTACATTATCACCAACTACCATGTTGTTTCGTCCGCTACAAAGATCAAGGTGAGTGTAAAAGATGACAAGGAATATCCTGCCAAGGTAATTGCCGGCGATGAGCTTTCTGACATAGCCGTCATCAAGATTGATAGCCCGAAGAATTTTCCTACGGTGTCAATCGGTGATGCGAAAGCGATGAAAGTGGGAGACTGGGTCCTGGCAATTGGCAGCCCCTTCGGGTTGGAACAGACCGTAACGGCGGGCATCATATCCGCTATAGGCCGGACGTTCGACAGCACAGAAGGAAGCCTGCAAATGCTGTTTAATGACTACCTGCAGACTGACGCCGCCATCAACCCAGGCAACAGCGGCGGGCCGCTGGTCAATATGAACGGTGAAGTGGTGGGCATTAACAGTTTCATTTCCACATCGTCCCGTTCCAATGCCGGGGTTGGTTTTGCGGTGCCCTCGCACATCTTTGTGAATGTCTATAACCAGATCATAGATAAAGGAAAGGTTCTTCGTGGATGGCTGGGAGTCAACATGAACACGCTTCCCTTCACGCCGGCCATGGCGAAATATTTTGGCGTGAACCAGGGCTCCGGCGTGTTGATTACCGGACTAACCGACGAAAACGGCGACAATGCAGAAACAGGGCCCGCAGCCAAGGCTGGAATCAAGCCAGAGGATGTCATAACAGAGTTTGACGGCAAAAAAGTAACAGGAGTGCAGGATTTCCGCATGGCGGTGGCTAGCACCCCTCCCGGCCAAAAAGTGAAAATCAAGGTCGTGCGCCACGGGACGGAACAAGTCTTTCAAGTCGCTCTTGGAGAGCGGAAGATTGAAGAACAGCAGAAGAAGGGGCCGATCAGCTTTGACACGCAACCTGAAGCACCGAAGGCCGAACTGGGATTAAGCATCGATAATGTGCCGTCACGAATGGCTCAATCCCTGAACATATCCGGCGGTGCGCTGATTCTCGAAGTGAAGGCGGGAAGCCTGGCTGAGGAGGCGGGATTGGAGGGTCAAAGCCAGAATGGATCTGACATCATCGTTGAGGCAAACGGCAAGAAAATCGAAACGGCGCAAGACCTGCTCAACCTTGTCAAGAGCCTGAGAAGCGATGAAGATATCGTACTCAAGTTCATCCGGTATTCAGGTTCAAACAGCGCCACATTTTTTACAAGCCTCACTAAACCATAGAGGGTATCCGGCAGAAGCATATTAACTATTCAACCGGTGCCTGCAGTCGTCGAGGATAGTTGGCGTCGCGCTCGTTCCAATACGCGCGACGCCCAACCCTCGAAATTCCAGCAAACTGTCAAGAGTTCGTATGCCGCCTGCGGCTTTTAGCCGGACGTCCCGAGGCAGGTGCGCGCGCATCAGCTTAATGTCATCGATGGTGGCGCCGGCTGTGCCAAATCCAGTGGAGGTTTTTGCAAAGTCAGCATTCAGCTCAGCACAAATCTGGCATAAGGCGATCTTATGCTCATTTGTCAGGTAGCAATTTTCAAAGATTACCTTTGCCAGCGCGGCATTTTCGTGCGCCGTGCGGACTACGGCAGCGATATCTTCACGCACGAAATCCCAATCTCCGCTCAACACTTTCCCGATGTTTACGACCATATCGAGTTCCAGCGCGCCGTCCCTGAGCGCCTCTCTTGACTCGGCTGCTTTTGCGGCGGTTGTTTGACTCCCATTGGGAAAACCTATCGCGGTCGTGGGCTTGACCGTTGTGCCATCCAGGAGCTCGACACAGCGCTTAAGGAAGTAAGGTTTGACACACACCGCGGCGACATCGTATTTCGCGGCGAGACGACAGGCTTCCTCCATCTCCACATCCGTCATCGTTGGATTCAGCAGGGCATAATCAATCATCTTGGCAATCTTCTTATAGGTAAAGTCCATCTGGTTTTCTATCCTCTCAAAGACTAGCCCGCACTCCGCTCGCGGATTTTTTTGATTTCCTCGGGCTTGATCCCAAGGGATTCCAGGAACTCCTGATGCGCCTGGGGCTCCATCTTTTCAAATTGCGTATGCCATTTGCGCATGTCCTCATCATCCAGGCCCGCGGCGCGCATAATTTCAACCCAACGCTTTTTTGTAATCATGTCCACTCCCCCTCTCTTAATGGTTCCTATTTATAATCTCTACGATTCTGCGCTTAGCCCCCAATAATACCTGTTCGCAGGATTACCTATAGCGGATTAGGATTGGGAGAAAATTTTAGCTGCAGCCTAATGTAAGAAAAGGACTGCGAACTTTGTCAGACACATTGAGCCTGGCGCATTACTGCTTGGCAAATTTGTTATACAGGAATCCCAGGAAGGTGCCTGTGACAAAGCCGATCGCGAAGGCGTAGAAAAATCCGACCAGGCTGCCGAGGAATGTTACCGAATAACCGGGAAAGAATTGCCCTAGAAGCATCAAATGAACGCCGGGGCGAGGCCCCCCCTTGAATACAAGCCAGATTGTTGCGAAAAAGAGTCCCAGGCCAAATATCAACCCCAGCACCACGCCTATCAGGGTGGCGTGCATTCTGATCACGACTCGTGAAATCATCTCTTCTTCGGAAGATAATTTATTGCTCAATTCCTTGCTCCTGCCGGCTTGAAAAATTTTCCTTCCGTTCTAATCCGCCATGCCAACTGTCGCATGGCAATTTGTCCAAAATTCCCCGAATACCCTCTCACATCAAATGATCGAGCAACTCGCTTGCCGCCTCCTGCTCACCGCGTCGCCGGAGAAAAATCATATAGGAGTGCACAAGATAGTTGCGAATAGAGGCAAACAAGTAACCTACGACAAATCCTGCGATACAGGCATAAACAACGCCTACCAGGATGCCTGTGTAGCCTATTCTGAAGCCGGGGAAGTACTGGGAGAGAAGAGCAATACTCCGCAAGGCCTGAGAATCCCCGCGCCATAGAGGAATGAAGGTAAGCAGAAAAAGCCAGACTCCGCATATGATACCCAGGGAAGTCCCCAATGCTTTGGCGTTGACGTAAGCCAAGACCAGGACAACACGGCGAGGCAGGCTGGTGCGCTGCGCAACCTCATCCATATTGGCAGGCTGAAAGCCGGGATCAAGCATGGATTAAGTATAGATCAATTCGGCCCAGGAAATAACGGGGAAATTGGCAATGCCGTCATCCTTCATAAAGATACCAGGATTTCCTAAACGATAATCTTGCGTTTTTGTTGTCCCGCCTTTAAGATGTGCGGGAATTCAAAGGGCAATCCGAGCGCTGGCAAATTTGACTTTTTGTGGTCCGATCCCGATTTAAAAAGGAAAGTGAGGGAAGAATGAGTGAGACTGTTTACCCGAGATTTCGATGGTTTGTCCTTGTTGCATATGTGATAGTTACAGCATCAACTTCTTTTTCCATGATCGCACCCGCCCCATTGGTACCTGACATTGCCAAGGCGCTGAATGTGGACGCGGGAGTAGCGACTGCCGCCGCCATGATGAGCTTCAATCTGTTCATGGGATTGTTTGCCTTTATAGGAGGCTTTTTCCTGGATAAAATAGGCATCATCCGCATGTGGGTCATATGTCTTGTAATTGTGGCCCTCGGCTCTCTTCTGGCGCCCACAATCGGAGGCACCGTTTCCGGGCTTGTTTTCTGTCGCTTCCTGCATGCGGCGGGAACAGGACCGATCATGGCGTCCGTCGCCGCGTTGTCGGCGCAACAATTCAAGATGAGCGAACGAAGCTATGTGGCTGCCTTCCAGGGATTTTCCGTTTGCCTTGGAGTGGCTCTGGGCATGTATTTTTCGCCCCACATTTTCGAAACCGTCGGCAAAAATTGGTCAGCTGCCATTTCCTGGACTGCCGTATTTCCGGCAGTAGGTATGCTATTTGCCTTAATAGTGCTTTTTGGGTCCAAGCCGGTTGTTTCTCAAGCTGCAGTAACAGAAACAAAAAAGGAGAAGTGGCTTTCGGGTGAATTCAAATTGGCTTTGGTGGGAGGCTCCACTGTGTGGGTCCTTTCATTAATGGGTCTGATCGATTCCTGGTGCCAGCGTCAATATGACAATATGATGCCCGGTTTTTATGCCGCGGATTTTCCGCAAGGCCTTGGCTTCGGCGCCCTGGGCAGTACCAAATTGACTCTGGCCTCCCTTTTCATGATGGCCGGCACGCTGGTAGCGCCGTTTCTTACAGAAAAGGTATTTAAGCATAACCCCAAACCCACGATCTTTTTAGGGCTGACTGTGGCAGGTTTGGGAATATTAGGCTTTCAGAAACTGACTCCCACTACGGGTGACCTTATTCTCATCGGCGTTCCCTGTGTTGTCTTGTTCTTCTCGTCCTTTGTTAATCCCACGATATTCGGGTATGTGGCCAAGCATTTCCCGCCCAATATCGCGGGACGCCTGGGTGGATTCATAATGCTCTGGTTTGTTTTCGGAGCAACCGCCGGACTAGGAATAGGTTCATATCTGCTAAGCAGCACGGGCTTTTATTGGAAGCCAATGCTTCTTCTGGCGATTGTCACCTTCTGCGGAGCAATTGCAGTGTTACTCCTGAAACCGCCGAAGATGTTTCAAAAGCTGGACGCTGCCTGACACTGTATTGTCCTGGCTTAGGTTAACGGTTAACGATTTAGTCCTGGCGCCAGGGGCTCGTTTGATAATGTGTTGAACTTTCACAATAAGTTAACGGCTTTGTAGAGGTCGCATTCACCAAAATAAAGAGGAATAGGTGAAAAAATGGGAAGATTAGACAATAAAATAGCAATTGTGACAGGCGGCAATTCCGGCATCGGACGCGCAACAGCAAAGCTCTTTTGTAAGGAAGGCGCCAAAGTAGTTATTGCCTGCAGGCGCGAATCTGAAAACAAAAAGGTTGTAGATGAAATCGCCGCCGAAGGCGGAGAAATCATGGCAGTCAAGGCCGATCTGTCAAAGAAGGAAGACTGCAAAAAGGTCGTGCAGGAAACCATCAAGAAGTATGGCAGGATTGACGTACTGGTCAACAATGCGGGCATAGCCGACAGACATATGCCGATCAATCTTTGCACGGAGGAATGGTATGACGAGGTAGTCAAGATAGACCAATATTCTGTTTATTATATGTGCAAATATGCATTGGAGCATATGGAGAAGGCGGGTAAGGGATCAATCGTCAACATTTCATCAATAGGTGGAAAGGGAGTTGCAGGCATCTCATACAGTGGAGCCAAGGCTGCCGTCGACTCCATGACCAAGAACATCGCGCTTCAGTATTCACCCACAGCGATTCGCTGCAATGCCGTCGCGCCGGGCCCTACCCCAACACCCTTGAATGCTCCGGAGGCATTCAAGCTTTTCAACCAGGAATTTGCAGCTGCGTGCGCCAAGCATATCGATTTAACCTTACCGTTCTCAGAGGTTGAGGATCAGGCGGAAGCTATACTTTTCTTCGCAAGTGACGTATCAAAGGCTATAACAGGCCAGGTCCTTTATGTGGACCACGGGACGACCCTATATTGACGATCTTCCTTGCCGAATCGACAGGTTTCAGTTAATTCAAGACGTGTTGTTTTGACAAATCTCAGATTTGCTGTCAAAGCAACACGTCAACTCATCTGAAAAACACTGCAGATCCTACTGGGGGTCATGGTGTCAGTTATGATCCGAACCCCCGGTACCCTGAATGCAGTAACTGAAAAGTTACGCAACCCCGCATCAGTTCAAGGAAGCTTATGGATGAAGTTGTTTACCCCAAGTTTCGCTGGTACATACTGGTTACGATGATTATATGTACGGCAACAACCGCAATAGGCCTCATAGGTCCTCAGCCCCTGCAAAGTGATATAAAAAAGTCAATGCCTCAGTATGACGCGGGACAAATCACCCTCATTACGATGAGTTCATTCAACGCATTTGTTGCACTCTCGGCCTTTTTTGGAGGCATGCTTCTGGACAAGTTTGGCGTCATAAAGGTTTTTATAGGTGGGATAATATCAATAGCGATTGGCTCGTTCCTTGTGTTTTTCATCGGCGATACGGCATTGGGATTGGTGATTGTCCGACTTTTCCAAGGAATAGGCACCGGTCCGATCATGGCCTCTTCTGCGCCTCTTGCCGCCGCCTACTTTCCCCATAAAGAAAGAAGCATAGTCACGGGCTTCCAGGGTTTTTCGGTTGCTCTTGGCGTTGTGCTGGGACTCAGCATCATGCCGCGCTTAGCTGCCTACTTCGGAGACTGGCATAAGGCTCTCATGATGACCGGTCCTCTCGGCATTGTCGGCATAATTCTTGCGATTATCATAGCCTTTGGACCAAAACCGCCGCAAGCAATAGTTGAAAAAACCCAGGAAGAACACGAAGCTGGAATTGCCCATGCATTTAAGAAAGCCCTTGCTCAGCCTGTCACATGGGTTGCGATTGGAGCCTATTTTTGCATGTCATGGATATTCCAGGCATTTAATGACCTTACTCCATCTTACATAGCCCTCGATCCACCTACTGGTCTCGGTTTGGGATCCACTAAGGGAGGAGATTATCTTGTATTGGCGCAGATAGTCTTCATGGGCGGTTCCATTCTGGGCGGAATTATCACAGATAAGGTATTTAAGGGCAGCGGCAGACCGATTATGGCTACGGGCTTCTTTTTCGGCGCCATTTTTTCATTCCTGATCAAATATGTTTTCATCACAGGGAATGCTGCGGTACTGATCTTCTGCCTGACATGCTGCGGTTTATTCTTTTCATTCGTCAATCCCCAGGCAGTTGGTTACATCGCCAAAACCTATCCCAAAGAGATCACCGGAAAGCTGGGAGGGTTGGCTACAGGAATCAGCATCTTCGGTGGCTGGGCCGCTCCTACAGTTGGAGGACTCGCGGTTTCTGCAACTGGAAGATATATGATGTCGATCAACATGCTAACAGCCATGTGCGTTATTGGATTTCTAATTGCGTTGTTCCTGGCCCCGAAAAAGGATCAGGTTGCATAATAGAAGCATTCGGATCCATGACTATGGGGCATGCCATAGTCGTTAATACATTTGGAGTTCCTGTTAAGGGACACCTTCATGCCGGTTATGACTTCAGGCAATTCTTTAGGGCTGCCCGTATGGACATAGGAATTGTTGACATGCATGACGCTGTTGCCGCCTAACACGTATGCGCAAGTTCCTCTAATTGCATCAGAGGACTTATCGAACGGTCTCTGGTTGTGATATAAGGATTTTGTTTCACTATCGGTTACTAAGAAACGGCCAATGGAAAGAGGCACTTTGGTGCCCATTTAATACTACCGTTGGGCCATTTTGATATGCCTCTAGTTCTGCTACCTTCAAAGGAAACTTTTGGAGATAGGGGCATGAAACATATGAATGGAGATATTCTATCGCAAGTTGATCCTGAGATTGAGGCCCGGCGGGAGTTCCTGAAAAAGGTTGCAAAGGGAACGGCTACGGTTCCCGCCCTCACGCTGCTCATGGCTGCAAATTCCCGAGCTGCCCATACCTGTAGCTATGAAAGGTCAGGTTCGAGCCCCGGAGGCGCATGGCCTGAAGGTTTGGGAAGCTGGCGGCATAACTGGTGGGAAGGTAGGCGGCGGCGTTGAGGCGGATGGAGCGGCGGATGCAGCGTTGGTTTGTGTGGAGCCTGATGCAGGTGAGGAATCAATATACAGACAAGGTCCACTTAGAAAACCGTTGCGCCCTTGAATGTGCGCCGAAACCAAGCTCATGATAGGAGTGGGTGATAGGCAGCAATTAGCGGCGTGGTTGGAATCTCGCCCATGGCAAATTGAATGTCTGGAAGTGCGCGCATATAAGGGATGCCGAGATCGTTTCCTCAAATTAGGACGGCATTATAGGCTTATCCTTCGTGTCGATTCCTTCCCCTTGGGACGCACAAAATCCGATGGGGAAAGCGACTGGATTTTCGAAATGGCGGGTGAGGTTCATCCCGAGTGGATCTGTGCCCCTTTAGGATTCAGTCGCACCTCTGAAGTTGTCCTCGAATTCCCTCATCCCTTTTCACCTACGATCCAGAACCTGAACGTGTTACGGTCTCAGATCCAGGAGATCATGCAGCGCTCAGGGACCATTGTTTTGCTGGAGAATAGCTTCTCTTTTCTCGCGGTGAGGGGCCCATTAAGTGAAGCCGCCTTCTTGAACGCCTTGTGTCGAGAGAGCGGCTGCGGCATGCTTGTGAATGTTCCTAATCTCTTCGTCCATTGCAAAATCCACGGCATCAATCCGCGGAGATGGATGGATGAGATTGACACGACCAACATTCTCCAGATGAATGTGGGAAGTCACACTTGCCGGAACCAGCATTTCCTGGACCTGCGCCATTACTCCGTTGAAGATGAGATCTTTGAATTTGCAGAAGAGCTGGCTCGGCGCTCCTCAATCCGTGCCTTCATACTTGAGCGCGACGGTAATTTTCCACCGGCTTCGGAACTGGAAAGTGATTTACGCCGAATCCGACAAGTAGCCTTGGCGAGCCCAAGATAGAGATTGAATGCACGAAGCAGAGATCTATGGGAAGAGTAGAAGAGACTGAGGATTGAGGCTCTTGCCTGCACCCAAAATGTAAGTCATCCCCATCCCAGGCACTAAGGTGCCTGGAGAACATGGTATTGTTATGGACCACGATCCATCGAATGCGACACTAAGTCCAGCAAGTGGTGTTTCTCTGTATATCCTTGAGGACGAGGGAGTTTTCTTTTCAGAACCCAAGCAGGAAATTCAAGCCTTCAACGCGCCGAGCACATTTATCTGGTGTTGTTTGATGGAAGGCCTCGAACCAGGGCGTATTGTGGTTGCTTTTGCCGAGGCCTTTGCGGTTGAGAGAGCCGAAGCCGAGCGGGCTGTTTTTGCGGCTTTGCATCAATGGCGAATGCTCGGCTATATCAATGGAGGCGAATTCACGGCTGGGACTGAGGTCGATTTCGAAACGGCTGTAGGGCGTCTTTTGTGCAATCCGGAACTGCGGCGACGCTTTGCTCTCTCCCCCGAAGAAGTATGTCGGGATCTCCGCGTGGAGGATTCCGATGTTGAGAGTTTCACCTCCCTGTCATCCCAGGCTCTGGAAGCACAGGCGGCAATGCTAAAGGCCCGGCAGGAAAACTTGCGTCAAGGCTCGTCGATCGACGGGCAGGAGAACATTTTCCGGTCTGTCTTTGACGACTATGAATCTCTTCTGGAGGTCGCAGTAGAAGCGCGATTGTCCAAAACACCCGCTCTTCCATACAACCGCCGCTACCGCTTGCTGACATCCAATTTTAGCCTGCGTTTCTCCGACAGTAAGCTGGAAGCGCAGATCCATTCGCTCCTTTCACATCTCGAGGTCAAAGCAGAGGGTTTAGCAGACGTGCAGCTCGAGGTCCTCGAGATGGAAAAGGGGTTCTTGGTTTTCCAAGATATGGTTCCCATTGCGCACAGCCGACGATTCGATCAGGTTGCGGCGCTGATTCATTCGTTGCTGAAGGAGATAGCCATTGAACGCCATGCATTTCTGCTGGAGATTCATGGCGCTGTGGTATCTGATGGACAGAACTGCCTTATTCTGCCGGCTGCTATGAGAAGCGGGAAGACGACCTTGACTGCGGCCTTGATCAGATCTGGTTTTCAATACTTCTCTGACGATGTTGCCCTCCTGGAAAAACAGACGCTTCGTGTGAGGCCTTTTCCATTGAGTCTGATCATCAAAGAGGGAGCTGAAACTGCACTGAGTTCTTTCTACCCGGATCTAGCGTCTTTCCCCGCGCATCTTCGGAAGGACGCCCTGACGGTCAGGTACCTGATCCCCCCTGAAGGTTCGTTGCCAGATGATTTGGGCAAGGGCCTTCCCATACGCTGGATTGTCTTTCCCGAATACACTCCCGCCGGGCAAAGTTCTCTGAAGCCTCTGAAAAGATCCGACGCTTTCCGCAGGCTGCTTGCGGAAGCCATATTCATACCCCACAGGCTCCGGCAAGCGGACGTTTGCGAAATCGTGCAATGGATGCGACGGGTCGAGTGCCATGAGCTGAAGGTTTCTTCACTTCCAGAGGCGGTCCGACTGCTGAGCAGTCTATGCAGCCGGTAGGAGCCAACCGACAAACATTCACACATGATGCGAAAGATCCTTTGATATGCGCTGCGACATTGCCGACAAACGCAGGGCTCCAGGTTCCGAGGACGCCGCTGAGATCAGCCTGCTCTTTCGATGTGCACACTATAGCGTGCATAGAAGCGAAGAAAGGCTATTGGGACTCGATCTTGGGAACATTGATGGAGAGCTTTTAATCAGGCTGTGTCACTACCACGGCATGTTGCCCCAGGTCTTCCGCTGCCTTCCGACCATATCCCGGTCAGGGCTTTCTAAAAGCCTACAGGCTGATATCGGCCGGGAGTTTGCCAAAATTGCCCTAACAAGCACTATGATGACGAGCGAGCTTATCGCTGTGCTTGATCTGTTTCGGTCCGAGAATATTGCCGCTGTACCATGGAAGGGTCCCTGTTTGGCAGCTATGCTATACGGGAGCTTTCTACTAAGAGAATTCGGAGATATCGATATTCTCGTTCCACGCCGCCAGGCCAGAGAAGCCGCGGCTCTTCTTCTTTCGCGAGGTTATCACTTGCGCGGCGGGTCACTCAGCACTACATCGGACTATGAGTTTCGGCTGGAGCACCATTACCACAAAATTACAATTGGTCTGCATTGGAAGATTACCCACAATTTCGGTCCCCGGTTGGAATACGAGGACATCTGCCACCGGCTCACGGTCATCCCTCTAGGCGGAAAGGATGTGTCGCTTCCGCCTCTGGAGGACATCGTCTTGCCCTTGTGCTTACACGAAGCCAAGCATCTGTGGACACGCCTGCTCTCTGTCTGCGATTTAGCCAGGCTGATGGAAATCTCGCCCTCACTGGAGCCAAACTGGCTACATGCTCAGAAGATCGGAATGAAACGGATGCTCTCACTTGGAATGTGGCTTGCACGTGAGCTTCTCGACGCCCGAGTTCCCGAATCTCTTGGCAGACTGATTGAGAACGATCCCGTAGTTGTAAACCTCGGCCTTAAGTTCGCCTGGGAACTTAAGACAAAGATCCCCGCCAACGACATATCGAACGAGCATAGATGGGCTAGCTATCTGAACTTACAGGAGAGGTTGTCCGATCGGTTCAACACGTACAAGGGAATTGTCCACACTTGCCGGTGGTGCACAGCTCGTTGTGTTGACGAAGCGTTCTTGGGATTACCGCCGAGACTCACCTTTCTGTATTACGGGTATTATCCTCTGCGATTCGTAGGCAAATACGTGCTGACTCCTATTCGCCGACTTGCGCGAGGAATTTTCAAATTGGTCGCCGGGACCGATGAAGGAGAGCATCGGATTCAACCCCGGGAATAGGGTGCCATCAGATTATACCCAGGGTGTCGACATTGCAAACGTGTATGGCAAGTCCAAAATTTCCATCCTGACATATTCCCGGAATCTTGCTTTACGAAACTAACAATTATAGTCGGCTTGAATGCAGGCTCGGCTTGCACCTTACGATCCATGGTGGACAGATACGATTTATGGAAGCCCTGTCTCATTCGTCACCGGACGATGTGTCTCCTGGAACTCCTCGCTCGAACAGATAAGGAGTGCCCGAGGTAAATCATTATTTATCCTCGATTCCGTCGCGCCATGATAAGCCCAGGAAGGGGGATTAACAGGCGCCTGATTAGCCGAAGCCCGGTCAAGGCTGGCTGCAATATCGCTGTCCCGCATGGAGGAAGAACGCTCTGAGGCTCTTTACGCATGATGCTGCGAACACAGAATTGCCCTCAGATCTTAGAATATTGTATCTTCCGGCATTATTTCTCGGTCTATAATTGCATCCCGGACGCTGCAAAAGGACTGGGTTGGCATAACAGTTTCAAATATCCGAGATGCCGCGAATCCCAAACATTCTCTGGTATAGGAGCGGCGGCCTAATGGCATGGGAAAATGGATGGTATCGACAATCAGCCCTGCAAGGAAAATCAAACTGTTCTCGGGCCCGAACACGAGGCGATGGCCTCGCTTCGATATCGCGGACGTTCCCTCGGTGAAGAGCATTTGTTCAAACGCGGGGTCCGAGATGCAGATCGCCAACATCTCCCGGGGAGGCGCACTGCTGCGGTCCAGAGGGCGTCTGGTGCCTGACACGAACGTTCAACTTGAATTCGTGATTCTTGGAGGTGTGATTCAACTTGCCGGTTTCGTTCTCCGTTCCTCCATTGCTTCCCCAAAGGTCATACCGCGATATCAGATTGCGGTGGTTTTCGATCGCCCCCTGCAGATTTTGGATTACCAGCCAGTACTAATGGCCGATACTTCACAAGCTTCGGCGCATGAGCTTTCTTCATGCGGCGTGTTTTCCACTGACATCTTTGATTTGCCGTCCACGCCCATCCAGTACGGAGTTTCGGCATTTAGTGCAGCCATTGCTTCGGTCAGTGTCTGTAATGAACCGGATGCGGCACAATGCGAGATGCTCAAGCTGAATGACTGGTAGTCGGTGGACTGCCAGCCGTCCTGTTATAGTTCATCAAGGGCCACTTCCACGACCTGCCAGACCCGTTCGGGTTCCTAGCCTCTGAGTGACGTAGCGCATGAACTCACCTTCTCATTAGTCCGCATTTCTCAGCAAAACCCCACTATTTAAGGTCAAAAGATTTTGTGGCCAGTTCCACAATATGCTTCCCAATCGCGAGGGAGGCGGTTGCGGCGGGAGAAGGAGCATTGAGTACGTGGATGGCGTTGGGGGCGTTAACGATCTTGAAATCGTCCACAAGAGAGCCTTGGGGAGTTACAGCCTGAGCCCGAACACCCGATCCGCCGGGAGCCAAATGCTTATCCTCCAGCTCCGGCACCAGCTTCTGAAGGGCTCGAAGGAAGGCTGCCCGGTTGAGAGAGCGATATAACTCAGATGCCTCCATACGCCAGTAACGCCACGCCATCGCCCAGAAGCCTCGATAGGTTGCCATTTCCATTAGTTCGGGCAAATGCACGTTGGAAAAGCGGTATCCTTCACGGGCAAAAGCCAGAACCGCATTTGGCCCGGCTTCATATTCGCCCTGAATGCGCTTGGTGAAATGAACTCCCAGGAAGGGGAATTCCGGATCCGGAACCGGGTAGATCAAGGCGCGAATCAGATCTTGTCCCGGCTTCAACGAATAATATTCTCCCCTGAAGGGAACGATCTTCAGGTTAGGTTTAACTCCCATCAGGCCGGCTATGCGATCCGCATAAAGCCCTCCGCAATTAATCAAGCAGCGGGCCTGGAAATTCAAGTTGTCTGAGGCGATGCGCAGCAAGCCGCCGGATTGAGTTATAGCTCGCACGCGCGCGGATTTGACGATTTTGTGACCTTGATCAGTTATTTTTTTGGCCAACACGGCCGCTATTGCATTGTAATCAACAATGGCTGTGTTTGGGGAATAGAGGGCCTGTACTGCCTTGGCATGCGGCTCAATTTCGCGCGCTCGCTCGGGACCGATCATTTGCAGCCCTTGGATTCCATTGGCCGTTCCCCGCTCATAGAGCATTTGCAGGCGGGGAAGCTCATCCCGGGTTGTTGCTATGATTAGCTTCCCGCAACGCTCGTAGCGAACGCCATTGGCATCGCAGAATTCCATCAACATCCGGACTCCCTGCGTGCATAGCCTTGCCTTATAAGAGCCGGGCTTGTAATAAATGCCGGCATGAATGACGCCGCTGTTGTGCCCCGTTTGATGGCTAGCGATTTCAGGCTCTTTTTCGATTATTGCCAGAGAATAGCGCGGAAAGCGCTCCGTCAGCGCCAGAGCAGTTCCAAGGCCGACGATTCCCGCGCCGATGATTGCAATATCGTATTTCTCGGAATCCATAAATGTCCTTTATCAGACAGTAAGAAACCTGCGCCACCACGCACGGCAATCGACAATGTGCATGGCTATTTCAATTCATTGCAGGGTCGCAATTTGCTGCTTGACAGCATGATCCTCTGCGGAGGCGATCTCCTTCGCCACCCGCTGCGCCATTTTCACACAATCATTCAGGCCAACACCATAATAGGCGTTTCCGATCATGAACAAGCCGTGATGGCGAGATGCCAATTTCTCGAGGCGTGAACGACGTTCCCTGTGTCCAAGTGTAAATTGCGGAATGCCAAGCTGCCAGCGATAAATTCTGAGAAATGCAGGATCGTTTTTGATGCCGATCAGCGGTCCTAATTCCCGTTTCAATATGGACCACAGCTCATTGTCGGATAGCTGCAATGCCGATGGGTCCCCCGCGCCGCCGATCATGGAGCGGAACTGAATGTAGCCATCAGGCGCTCTCCCGCTGAAAATGGATGAAGTCCATATTGATCCCAGAGTCCTCAAGCCCTGAGTACGTGGTATCAAAAAACCGAATCCATCCAGCGGGTGGGAGACGTCCGAACGCTTGTGTCCTGTGGCCACAACTGCAATCGGAGCGTAAGGGATTTCTGCAAAAGTCTCTGCAAGTTCCCTGTCAAAATCCTTCAGGAAACCGGCGGCGGCGTAAGTTGGACAAGCCAAAACCACGCGCTTGGTATGAATTGTGTGCCCGTTATCAGCGGCAACTTCCCACCCGTTTTCGCGCCGGACAATGCGGGAAACGGCGCGATCCAGCTGGATAGCAGATTGCAGGCGCTGCTGCAGTCTTTGAGCTAGAATGTCCAGGCCTCCGTAAAATGAGGTAAGCCATCCTCCCGGCCCGGCAGGGCCTCCCAACTTCATGCCTGCAGATGAATCCTGCTTGTGTGCCTGGCGGCTGGCCATCGTTCGCGCGATCATTGCTCTGACAAGCCCGCCGTAGCGAATCTCCATCTCTCGCATGATGGGAAAGCAGGAGGGCAAGGAAAGCTCCCGGGCAAGACCGCCGAAAATTCCCGATACCATCGGATCAACCAGGGTTTCCGCCGCGCCGCGGCCTATGCGTCGGGCTGCGAAGTCGAACACCGATTCATCGCTGTCGTCGCGGCGGCCGGGGATAAAAGGCTCTGCGCAAACACGCATTTTTTCCAGAGGCCGAAGCAGCGGCGTTCTGAACATCAATCCGGCGGACAAAGGCGCCTCGAGCAGACGTCCGTTTTTAAGGATGAATCGCTTGGAACTTTTCTCGTTTGCCCTTTCCAATTCCTTGTCTAATCCGATTTCGTGTACCAAACGGAGAGTCAGAGGCTCGCGATCCAAAAACCCATTGGGTCCCCAGTCGATGGAATAACCTCCCGTCAC
>Ga0208980_10000302_pt1 | contig 26841 bp, 22 predicted proteins | sample WetSurMetagenome_3_FD_187993 | JGI IMG/M metagenome (GOLD analysis project Ga0208980, IMG submission 187993) | Wetland microbial communities from Twitchell Island in the Sacramento Delta, sample from surface sediment Aug2011 Site A1 Bulk (version 2) | ecosystem: Environmental > Aquatic > Marine... | reverse complement strand
TCCAGTCATCCCATAGTCAATACGACGACAGTGACCCAACGTGAAGTGATAGAGGTACATCCGGAAATTGCGCGGCTTTCAAAAAGCATGGGATTTGACTATGGCAAGTTTGACTATGTCATGCACGAGGGCCAACCCGTGCTCCTGGACGCCAACAAAACTCCCGGAGCGGCTAATACTGCCGCATTTGCAGCAATCTGTTCCGAGTGGGCCAAGGGAATTCAGGCCTATCTATAGCAAGCCTTCCGCAATGCCTCCTGAAGCCCGAATCAGGGAGTCGACAACCTCCGGCAAAGCCAAGGATTTGCGAATGGAGTAAGTATCCTCCGGCAGAACCGAAGGCTTTAGGGTGGCTGGCCTCTCAAAAGGGCCTGATGACATCAGGAAAAAGATGAAAGATGAAAAAGGCTCCATGCGCCATAGATGTTTTGGAACCGCAGAATGTCGAATAACGAATGATGAATCTCGAAGTGTGTGTTCTGCGGTTCGATTTTCGAAATTCGACATTCGATATTCAGAAAAGGCATGATTCAGTATTTGTCAAACTGAGGCTGCCTCCCCGGCAGAGCCGGGAATTCTCCCAACGGATCAGAGCACTTTGGGGCGAATCCGCCCCCACACATATCCCAGCGCTGCCGCGTAGCTGACAAGCGCTTTCAGCGGTTTAAATCCGGGGTGCCAACCGGATTCCGCATAGGAGAAGCCCAGGAATGCATGCGGCACAAGTGCGGCGCTGCGCAGCAGGAGGTAAAGCAACGGCCGTTTTTCAAACGGCCGCGCACGCAGGGGATCGCGCAGCACTGCCTGGGCATGACCCAATCCATAGCGAAAATGTTTTTGCAGAAGGGCTCGCAGGCCGGGAGGGGCCGCGTGGTACACCCATAGGTCCGGCACGAGCATCGCTGCATACCCGGCCCGGCCCATGCGAACGAAGAACTCCGTATCCACACCCTGTATCAGCTTCTCGTCGAATCCTCCCATTTCATCAAACAACGTCCGGCGCAGGGCGCAACAGGTGGTGGTGATGGCGCAATAAAAGTGGTTTTCCGGAGCGGGACGGCTGATTACGGGGGACTGCACGACCTGGTTTTCAATGCGGGCCACCTGGCTCGCGCTCCAGCGCTGAAAGGCGCTGGAGTCGGGCGGGATCAGGCGCGAAGCGCCGGTAGCGCCGATCTCCGGTTCCGAGAGCAGCGGCGCTGTCAGTTTTTCAATGAGCCGGGGCTGAAACGGGCGGGCGTCGTCATCCAGAAAAACCAGTATTTCGCCGCTTGTCCTCGATACGCCCACATTGCGCGCTCGCCCGTTAGGCCGTATCCCGCGCACCACCTCAATTTCGCATGGCGGCAAGGTCTGGGATTGGAGCACTTGCAGCACGTTGGGATCCGCATCGGATAATGTCGGTATGATGACACTCACGCTGGCCATAGATGAATCAACAAGAAACGGGATCGGGCCGCGGCAAATATCGGATGATTAGAGAGGATGCTTATCTCAAAATATATCTATCGAACGAGCCCATACACCGTCCGGTCCCGATTCCCATCCCGATTCTGCATGCTCAGCCCGCAGCCGGCGGCTTCATGCGCATGTGGATCTCAGTGCCGCCCTTCTCAAAGCGGACCTCATCCACCAGTTGATTGATAAGATATATCCCGCGACCGCCTGTCGCGAAGATGTTCTGGCCGACGATGGGGCTGGGGATGGATGCCGGATCGAATCCCGGTCCCGGATCGCGGATGACAATGAGCATGCCGCGCGCCCGGTCGCATGCGACGCAGCATTGAATGGGCTTGGAGGGATCATTTGCGCTCCCATGCTTGATAGCATTGGCGAGGGCTTCCCACAACGCCACCTCAATCTCGAACTCGCGGCCCGCAGCACATCCCATCTCATGGACGACGGCCATGATTCTCTCGATAAAGGGCCCGATGGCGCCGACATCTCCCGGCAGTGTTTCGTCCATTTTTACCAGAAGGTTGCTGCTGTCGAATTCGCAATGGGTAAAGGGTTCGCTCGACATATCTGCTCTCCCGGTGTCGGTCATGCGCCAAGAAGGCGAATCTTCGGATCATTGGCTGCCGGCTATGAGGCTGTTATCAAACGCGATACCTCAAAACCCTGGGTGTTGGCGCCCGAAAGCCATATCCTTCAGAACGCCTGGACTTAAAGATATCCCGAAGCACAGTCTCTAGTTTTTACCTTGCTATATTAAGCCCTGGATCTCCAAAAGGCACTGAATTTGCGTTCCTTTTCCCAGTTCGGCCCGTCATATCAAAAATCAGGACAACCTTTGGCAAAAAATGCGCTGTTTTGAAATCCATAATAGCTGGGCTGGGAGGACACGCTGACTTCCGTTTGGCGGACGCCCAGCCACGCTGAAACAATATCAACCTTTAATTTTTTCAGCGTGCGTCGGCGTTTTTGTCGGCGTATGTCGGCGTTGATCATTCGCAGGCACTGTGAATGATCGCCTGTTCGGGGCAAGCCTGAACACAGGCACAACACTGGATGCAGCCCTCGATATTGACCGGCACGGCTTTGCCGTCCTTCACCTCATAAACACTGGACGGGCACCCGTCGGCGCAATCCCCATGGCCGGCGCACTTGTCATAGTCCACTTTTATAGTTACTTCACCGCTGTTCCATTCCTTAAGGTTCATATCTTCTCCAGATTAGGGTTTGACAGGGCGCAAGCAGCAAAATGCGCTAAAGGGCCGTATAAGATCGGGGCTGCTTCAGGATAAAGCGCCCGTGTTTCAGCTTTCGGGCGCTTCGTACGCCCCCCGGGATTCCTCCGTGTCCCGATCACCGCCGTCTTGGATTGAAGCTGGCACTTTGGCGCGCCACTTGTCGATGGAGGCGGACACCGCATAGTCGAAGTCGGCAACCTTCCACAACGGGCTCGTTTCCCCACCCACTATGAGAATGCTGACCTTTTCCGGCCTGTGGTACGGGGCGATAAGAGCATCGCCGGGGAGTTGCTTCCAGGCGGCGTATGGCTGCACGCCGCTCAATGCAAGAGGCGCCACCAGCATGTCGATAATATCGTTGCCCCAGAATTGGCCTGCGGTCATCCGCACATTTTCGGAAATCCAGCGGCTGACATCGAGTTTTGTCCGAAACCCTTCGTTTTCCTTGAGATGTCGGGCCAGCATCGGATCCAGAATCAGGGTGGCACCGGAATAAAGAGCCGGGAGTGCCTGCATCTGTATTTTGATTTCCTCTCCCCAGGAGCGTTTAGCGGCGGCGCCGGTGCTGTTCAGGAGGTTCCATCCCCGGAAAAGACTGACGACGCTTTCTTCCGGCTTGTGGCCTTTCTGCACGTGAAACGGCTCCCATACGCTGCGCTCTTCGTTCTCAGCCATGCAAAGGTTGTTGTAGGAATAGTTGTTGCCCTGCGACGTCCAGAAGGTTCTTTTGCGCCGGGCGTAGCCCCAGACGATGCTCATTAAAGTCCATGCCCTTCCAATGACGGCATTCGCCCGGCTGTACGGCCCCAGCGCCCCCATGCCGGAGTTCATGCCGATCTCGTTGCGGATGGGCCCATTCAACAGCAGCGCGCTGGCGAAGGGCAGCGTCGAGGGTTGAATGGCGGGATGGCCAGTCGAGGCAATGGCAAGCAGGACAGGCAGATGCTCCGGCCGGGCACCGGCCATGACCGCTGCAATAGCGACCGTCTCGACAGTGATTCGCAGATTTTCCTGTGTGTCGACCATGTACGGCTTGCCGACCAGCTTGTCCGGCGGCTGCGCGGTGCCGGTGAGCATTTCCGCAACGCGTTCCTCCGTGGGCAGAATGACGGGCAAACCGTCCGTCCATCCGCGCTCAAAAAAGAACTGCTGCAGGTTGTCTTCGGTGTCCGCTTCGAGCAACCGTTTCCTTTGCGGGGGAACTGGATGTTTAATGGCAAGATTGCGGCTCTCTTCTTCAGTGTAGGGCTTGGTGAGTGCCTCCAGCACCTCGTCGACAAGCCGCTTTCCCGTCACGGGGTCCTTGCCCTCGATATATCCGCGCAGCACGGACGGAGGCATGGACACCACCGGATGAGGCGTGAACATGAAGCGCAGCGGCACTCCGTAAAATTCCCTATCCTCCCGGACAACGTTCTCAAAAACGATGGTTGAGAGCGGAGCTGTCGGAATCCCGTACTCCAGCTCAAGGGTGCGGCAACTGCCGGCGACCGCCGCTATACAGCCCGGTCAACCCGCCACGCCGAATATAACAGCATCGCCTTTTTCCCTAATTTCCCCCCACAAGTCCTTGGTGTCGTCCCTAAAAATGAATCCCGTCTTTCGCCTAATGACGGTTTTTACGGTCGGCATGTTTTCGGCAAACCATGCCTGGAACTGTTCCATGAAAAGGTCGCTTCCCCCGAAGCCCTGATTTACAAGGTACACGGTCTTGCCGCTCAGACTTTCGAGACGCGGCGCCATTTTCCACGACGGGGCGCCGGCGCCCGAACCCTCCGAAGCCGGCGTTCGCAAAGCTTCAGGATTCAATACTGAAGAAAGCCGTTGACTCGCCATTGGCCCATGCTCCTTTCGGCAAATACCATGATAAAATCTAATCCATTGCCCGGGCATTCTTCAAGACAATGCATACAGGAGGTTTGCAGGGCAAATGCTCTTCTCCCCAGCATGCCCTCGAAACACCGCTGGGCCGTTTTTAGCTCCGAGACTGAGCTTTGAGAGCCTTCAGCTTTTCCGCAACCCGCTGGGCGTCAAGTACAGGATCGACATCCTTTTCTATCGCACGAATCCGCAAATCGGGACCAATAATAAAGGTCCATCGTTTGGACATATCCACCACCGGCATTTTCGTTCCGTAAGCCTTGATGGCGTCGAGCCCGGGATCGGCCAGAAGGGTGAAGTTAAGGTTGTGCTTCTTTTTGAAGTCCGCAAGCGCTTTCACATCATCGGCGCTCACCCCGAAGATTTCCGCTCCCAGGTTGCGGATCTTCGAGATATTGTCGCGAAAGGCGCAGGCCTGCTTGGTGCAGCCCGGCGTATCCGCCTTGGGATAAAAATACAGCACCGTCCATTGACCTTTGCGTGACTGCAGGTCGAAGCTGGATCCTTGATCGGTTTTCAGTTTAAAGACTGGAGCGGGATCGCCCAATTTTAAATCGGAAGCCACTCCGGAACCCCAAAAGCCTAAAAGTAAAAACGCCATCATCGTCGCCTTTGCCATATCGCGAACCCCCTTTTTGCGAAACTCGCTTTCGACATGTTTCAGCGACTTATAACATCGGGATCCGCGCGCTACAACCTATGCACCCTTTTGGCGGCCGCATGCCGGCTGATGGTTGATATCCCGGCAAGCCACAGATGTCTTCGCCTCAATCCGTTTTAGGCAACATGTTTCAGGAAGTCAATCCTCAACCACTTCCATAAACTCACATTTCCCTGCGGATCCTGTACTGCTAGTCACGGAATGAAAGAAAATCCCGCTCAGCAGACAGGCCGCAGCCAGCAGAGATGTAATGGTCGAAGGGGCAATCCCGGCATCAGGAAGCCATGTGTGAAGCGGCACGGTCGCACTTTTGCTGAATATGCCGGCCAAACCAATAAGTTTCCCTTCTACCGTTGGTTGCTTCACCGCCATGGGTTTCCAACGGCATTTTCCAGCGGCTTCGGATAAAATCCATATTGTTCCGGCGGGGCAGGATACCCATAATTCCCGGTTATCGTCGGGAGACCCGGCGACAGGGGCCGCAGACTGTCGTTGACAATTGCAAAAATGCTTACTCAGCGAACAATCGGAGGTGCATCGATGGCGGAATCGAAATACGGCAAATATATCGTCACGGAGGATCGCATGCCGCCGCAGCCGGCAGAGTGGATCAAGGCAATGGAGGACCAGGCAAAGGAGGGAAGGGTATTGGACAGGACAATGCTGCTCGGGATTATGGATTCCATAGTGCCCGGATGCTCGCTTTTTGCAGGCTGCGAAATACTCTGGGGCCTTCCCGGAGGCAAACCCGTGGCTATCGAAATTCCCCACAGCCACGATTTTGACGAGGTTATCGGCTTTGCCGGAACAAACAGGAACTATCCCCGCGATCTGGGAGGTGAAATCGAGTTTCCCATAGGAGGAGAAGTTCATACCTTGACGAAGACCTGCCTGATCTTTGTGCCGAAGGGCGTACCGCACTGCCCGGTGCTTTTCAAAAGAATCGACACGCCGATTTTCATGTTCGAAGCAGCCAGCAATGCGGAGTATGTAAAGAAGCTGTAGTCGGGATTTGGGGATTTTTGACCTTTTTGACGCTGACCTGCGCGGGCAAGGCCGCTGGCGAACGCCGCCCATTGCGGCTATCGGCTGAACCAGTAGGCGAGACGGACCAGGAATATATCGTTGGAGGGTGCCGAAAAGAGCTTTCCAATATCGCTTCCTGCGGAAAACTGACCGGGATTGGCTAAGTCCTGGCGGTCTTCGGTCCACACCAGGTACAGCGTTGATCCGGGCCTCCATTCCCAACGGAAGATGGCGTTCAGGCGCAGCGATTTGAAGTTGAAATCGGGATCCTCAAAGGTGAACGGCGGGGCAGGGCCATCCCCATCCGGATCGACAGCGTAAATACCGCCGGCCTCGGAACTGATCCGGCCGATATCCTGCCCATATTTAAGGAAGGTAAGAGTTTTCGGGCGGGCAAACTCCTTAAAATCCCAATAGTCTCCAACCGAGATCAGAGGCTGGATATAGACCTGCAAGGATATTTTGGAGCTGAGGATCCAGTTGACGCGCGTCGTCATGGAGGTCTCCAATTGATCGATATCGGCAAACACATACCGTGACCCATAGGTCTGCGTGGCGAGTGGATCCGTCACCGTCTCGACATAATGGGCAATTCCGCGGGACCGGTCGACGCTTGGACCCACGGAAAGGCTAAGAGACGAAAACGGCTTAAAGCCGACATTGACATTTCCAGAAGCGCCCCAGTTCCCTTCCTCATTCCATCCATAGCTGAAGGAAGTGTCCAACCAGACTTTTTTGCGGGAATCACTGTTAAATCCAAAGTCGACGAATCCCCCTCCGGCTTTTGCGGCTGCAGGACCGCCCCTGGTTAACCGGTCATCCTGTGCGCGCCGTGATAACCCAGCATCGATCCAGTACGACCAGTAGCCTATGGTCGTCAGGCCGGCCGAACCGTACACGCCATCGCTCTGGCGTTTTCCCCCAAAGTTCCATGTCCACCATTTCGCCGCATAGAGATACCGGCTCCGGCTCCAGCGATCGGGCTTCTCCTTTCTCCAATTCAGAACGGCATGGGCGCCTGCTATATCGCCGCCTGTCTGGAATCCAAGGTCGTTGGATTCGAAGCCGGGACTTGTGCCCCAAATGGCGGTGTTAAAAAGCACGTTCCCGCTCTGGCGGTTCAGGTTGATGCTGCCGGTCCATCCCTGGAGGGAAGTCGAGCCGGGATGCAGACTTACATGTCCGGCATCGGGACGCTGGAAATAGTGTTGGGGCGCATGCTCCAGCCGGTCGATGGCGGACGGGCTGCCTTTCAGATAACTGCCTGCAAACCTGCCGGTCACAACCCAGTCTTTGCGCGCATCCAGGAAGTAATAGCCATCCACTCCGGCGACATACGCCTGCTCGGGCAGCATGTCGCGGAGCTCGGGTTCTCTGAGGTCACGAAGTACGCCGGTCGTGAGGAAGCCGAAGCCTCCGCGATCTTTTTCCTTGAGGACACGGCCAACGAGGTAGTTGGTCATTGGCTCCACTTCCGTCGTCGAGTGACGGTCATCCTGGAAAACCTTCGCATATTCTCTGGCAGTCACAGCCTCCACCAGGCCGAGCGTCCAGCCATTCTTCGTTTTCCCGGTGACTTTCCCGGCGCCGATAATTGTTGTTGCGTCCGGGAAATCCACAAAATCCCCTGAAGCTTCCCCCTGAGGGTAGCGGCCAATCCTGCGCGAATAAAAGATGGTCGGCTCCTGGCGGTTGAATCCATAGAAGCTGTTGGAACCGAGCTGCCCGAAATTTTCAAAAATGGCGGCACCTTCGAGAAAGAACGGGCGTTTCTCGGGATAAAAAGTTTCAAATGCGGTGAGGTTCACGACGGCCGGATCCACTTCAACCTGGCCGAAATCCGGATTGATCGTTGCATCGAGCGTGAAGTTGCTGCTGAGTCCATATTTTATGTCGACACCCGCCGTTCCCGACTGCGCTGAGCCGTCGTTGAACGGATCGTTCGGGGACTGCGGCTCAATGAACTCCATTCGGCCGACGACATAGGGCATCAGATCAAGGTGCTTTTTTGCTTCGAGTCCGTCAATCCCGTCCAGGTCATCCATCCGTGAAGCAATACCGCTTTCAGTTTTGGGAACCAGGCGCAGCCAGACACTTTCATTCTTGCGATAGATAAAGCGTGTCGCGTTGATGCCCCACAGGTGATGCTCCGACGCCGGAAAACGCAGCTGGGAGAAAGGGATGCGCATCTCCGCGCACCATCCTTCACCATTGACGCTTACGGCGGATTCCCAGACGCCATCCCAGGACCAGTCGATGAACGTGTCATTCGAGATGCTCCCGTCGCGCTGAACGCCTGCCGCGCTGATTTGAAAGACCGCTCCCGTCAGGCCATCATGATAGGGGCTGAGCTGTATGGCGAACATATCGCAGTCGAAAACGTCATCCCTGCGGGAAAGCCGCCGGACAATCTTCCGGGGCTCGCTGTCAAAAAGTTGAACCCCCACATAGAAAGCTGTATCGTCGTAGGCAATTCGCATTTCGGTCCGTTCGGTAGCCTGTTTGCCTTCGTCCGGATCGCGCTGGGTAAAAACCGTCTCCGGAGGCGCAAGGTTCCAGGTTCCCTCATCCAATGCTCCATCCAGATCGATTTTCCCAACAATCCGTACCGCATGCGCAACCCGGCCAGGACCAGGTGCGCCGTTGGCCGCAGACAGGGTTAGCGCCGAATTTGAAAAAATGCAGAGGGCTGTCAGAATGCAGCCGAGAAATCTGCTCATGAACAGGCTCTCAATAGCCCAGAGGCTCCATACGAAGCCGCACGAGTCGAATGGAAATCTGAGGGGCCGTACGGTAATAAGGATTCCGATGCGCGCGCTCGATTGTAATTACGCCCAAATCACAATATTTGTTCCTTTATAGCTGCCCCGATTCAGGCGCACAAACCATAGGGCCATCAGGGGCGTGATGCCGGCCTTCATAAAGTCCAGGCGTTTTGAGGATATGCAGGTCGGGCAACAAAGGTATAGATGCTGCTCAAGCACAAAAAGTTGCCTGTTTCCAGCATCCATGCAGCCTGCCGACAGGCGGTATTCACAAGCAAGCGGGAGTAATAGGAGCACCTCATCGACTCTTGCGAGCTGATTTTCACCTTATTTATCAGGTTTGTCAGCGCTTTTGTCAGCGTATGTCAGCGTTATCTCATACTGCGGCTGTTATACGCTGCAACCCCCTCAGCCCTTTCGGGGGAGTTCCGACGCCTTTATGCCATACAGTTACTTCGCAAACGTGATTCCGAGTCCGGTAGTGTAAAGCAAGTCGTTGGTCTGGCGGCCCGGGGCCGGCTCGCTCATATAGCGATCGCTCAGCGCAATATTCCATGAAAGCCATTTAAACAGCTGCGTGCTCAAACCGATATCGAAGTTCACGCGGTATATGCCCGTATCATTCAGGTCGTTGAACATGCGGTAACTCTGGACCAGGGATGTTTTTGAGCCCAGCTTCAATGAGTAATCGTCCCCCCAATACAGTTCCGCGGAATTGCGGACAAAAGGGGTTGAATAGCTGGACCGGTTGTAGGCGGCTCCGGCGACCAGGTCCAGGCTGCTGCTTTCAGTTTTATAGGCGTGATACCCCAAGCCTCCGCCAATGACGAACCGCAGGTCCAGATCCTGAAACCGGTCGTAATCGTTATCGTTGAAGACGCTTACAAACAGACGCGAATTTACATTATGGCCATAGCTGATCCCGCCACGCACGGCTTCGGCGGTGTCCTCGCTCAAGTCTCCGATCCGGGCGGATGCCTTGATGAATCTGAAATATAGAGCGGTTTTGTCGGTGTTTGTCACCCTGCTGGCGTTAAAACCGGTCGTGAAAGTCAGCGATTTGGCATTCCCGGCTGTTCCGGCAAGACCAACAGTTCCCGTTCCCGCCCACAAGTCTCCCCATCCAGGATGCAGCAATCGCTGGTAAGCCCTTTCCTCATCGTCGTTGCGAATAACGGCAATATCCGCCGGCACCAGGTTGACCTTTGTTTGGGCCGTCGTCACTTCAGCTTTTCCGCCCGCTGAGGCCAGGGTACCTTGCAGCGACCTGCCGTCCTGAAGGACGATGTTGACAGGTTTTTCAGCCGTGACCGACTCAACCTGATCCCATGGGATGACGACCACGCCAAAATGCTCGGATTTAACCGTCAGACTCTTGTCATCTTTCTTGACGATGCTGCCGGTCACACGGTCGCCGTTTTTCAGCACTATCTGATCCGCCCAGGCAGCGGGCAACACAATGCTCAATAGGAAACAATATCGAAAGACTTTACCGCATTTAGAGAACTGCATGGCTTTACCTCCCCAACGGATTAGGATGACGCGTATGCTAAAGCCCACGAACCGATCGCCATATTTATAGGCCATCCAAACCATGGAAGCAAGGCAGGAAGCAGAGAAGGGCTTGCGCGCCTTTCTGTGGTTCATTGGCGGTCATGGGATGCCGGTTAACCGTATCGAACCGGTTCATTGTCCACGCGGGACATAGAGGTAATATGGATGCACTGTCTCCAGGGCCTGGTAATTTTGACGCAATGCCTGCAGCATCTCCGGCGTAAACCGTTCCCGTGCATTATCAGACAAGGTCTGCTGCTCGATTGGAAATTCGGTGATGACAAAGGAAAAAGTATGGTTTTGGATTTCTTTCAACAGGAGGTTCTGGTCCCAAAGTCCCGCACGCGAAAGAGCCGTAAAGTGAAACAGCTGGATATAGATTTCTCCACGGCTGAACAGGGCGAAGCTCCCCTGCTGAGAAAGAAGCGGCCCCGGCTTTGTACTCAACAACGGGTATATCTTTTTTGCCGCCCGATTGGCGGGAATGTCCCGCAAACCTTCCTCAATAAAAATAAAAAGGGGGGTGTAGCATAGAAGCAGAAGAATTTGAATCGAGACCAGCGCTTCCCGGCCCCGAATCACCGGCAAGCCGGAGGTTCGCGACAAATAGAGCAGCATCACCACCAGAAATTCCAGGACATACTGCCCGTGCGCGCCGGTCCGACCCAGCGAGACCAGGGTCGCCGCCAGCACGCAGATCAGATAGCAGTCCACCGCTTCCCAGGAGCCGCTTCTGAAACGCTTCCACAGGGCCGGCAACGCCAGGCCGATGAAAATCATTGCCGGGCCGGCGTGATGAATAAAGATGGGCAGTATCTGAAGTGGGTCGTAGGCAAGATTGGCCAGCCGGACCGTATCCAGGAAGAAATGACCGCCGGTTATCCGCTGCAGCCACAAAAAGGGGATCAGCCCGCCCAGGCACAGCGCTGAGATATAGGGAAGCAGCCAACGCCGGTTCCGGAATACCAGATAGACGGCCATGGCCAGCGGCAGGGCTATCTGCGTCTGCTTGGTATAGAAGGCCAGCACTGCAAACAGGGGGCTTAGAATGGCGGTTTCCATCCAGCGGTTGCGCAGGAAGAAAACCAGCGACCACACGGAAAGAGCTACCGCCGTCATCTGAACATTGCTTCGGGTTGAGTTGTACAGGAATGCGGGAATAAGAAACAGGAAAAAGGCCGCCCATATTCCACCCGCTACGCTCTTGTTCCATTCGCGATTCAGGCGCACCAGCGCCCAACCAATGGACAATGCTGCCAGGAAAGACAGGAATCTGGCCGGAAGGAAACTCAGCCCGGTGAATTTCATGAGAAGCGCCGTCAGCGCGAAATAGAAAGGAGGGTAGGCCGCAAAAGTAAATGGCGGGGTGTCGATGCCGCGATAGATGCTCTCGCCCCGGGACAGGCGCCAGGCCTGGTTCAGGACTTCAGGGTCCGCATCGTCCCAGGAGAAATCGGATCGCACGGAGACAAGGCACCAGGCCAGGAAGCAGAGCGTCGCCGCAATCGGGACCCATCGGCACAACAGCGGATGGGCATGGGCAAGGCGGGAGGGCGGCCTGACTATGGGCATATCACTTGCCCTTTCAATTCGGATGGTTGCCCGGTTCGGGCTTCGACGCCGGCAGCCGGGCCGATTTTTGCCAGTCGGACCTGAACTTCCAGACGCGCCAGCAGGCTTCCAGCGCAATGGCCGCGGACATTTTGCTTTTTCCGGCCCGGCGCTCCGTGAAAAGGATTGGAAATTCGATGTGCGAATAGCCCAGCCGGTCGGCCCGGTACTTCAATTCAAGCTGAAAACTGTATCCATCGCTCCGGATGGTGTCCAGGCGGATGCCCCGAAGCACATCGCCGTGCCAGCCGTTGAATCCGCCGGTAAAATCCGAGAAATTCGACCGGAGTATCCACCGGGAGTATGCGCCGCCGAATTTCGAGAGCAGCTTTCTGCCCGCACCCCAGTTCAGGGTGCCTCCTCCGTGCACATAGCGCGAGCCGACTACAAAGTCGGCTTTGCGGGCCAGCTCGAGCATCGTCCGCAAATCTTCAGGGTCGTGGCTCCAGTCCGCATCCATCTCGATCAAAAAGTCGTATCCCCTCGCCAGCCCCCAATTGAATCCATGGACATAAGCACTGCCGAGGCCGGACTTCCCTGGCCGGGATTCGAGGAACAGCCGCGATGCGTAACCGGCATTTATCAACCCCAGGACTGTTTCCGCCGTGTGATCAGGGCTGGCATCGTCAACGATCAGAATGTGAATACGGCGGTCTATATTCAAAACTGTCGGTATCAAGCCGGACACATTATCCTGTTCGTTATAGGTCGGGATGATCACCAGAGGTTTCATGAAAGATCGCATGGATTAAACCTTATTCATTCAGACTGAATCCGGGAAAAATGCTTGAATATGGACTCTTTCATTATTCATACCTCAGCGCTTCGACGGGGTCCATGCGCGAAGCTCTTAGAGCCGGGATCATCCCGAAGGTCAGGCCCACCAGCAGCGTCACACTAAAGCCCGCAATAATGGCAGCCGCCGGGATCTGGATTTCTATCGCCGGAGCGAAAAAGTGGACGGAATAGGGCACGGCGATCCCCAGCAGAATTCCTGCCAACCCTCCTCCGCAACTCAGAATGAGCGCTTCCGCGAGGAATTCGATTAACAAAACCCGGCGGAGGGCTCCGATAGCCTTTTTGATGCCAATCTCCCGCGTTCGTTCTGTGACGGTGATCAGCATTACATTCATGATGCCGATCCCGCTGGCCAGCAGGGATATGGCGGCGATCACCAGAAGGACCACCGTCAATCCAAGACTAATCTTGCGCGCCGCTTTCAGGATGTCGCTGAGATTAAACACCTTGTAAAGCGACTGGCCGCGGTGACGGCTGATCAAAAGCTGCCGGATATCCTCGGTGACCCGGGGCACCTGTTCCATGCTTTCCGCGGAAACACACATCTGATCGATGGTATCGGCCTGTTTGAAATAGCGTAGCACCGATATTGGGACTATGGCGCTGTAGTCGGCTATCTCCGTCTGGCCGAAGGTGTTGCCGCGCTCCCGAAAAACCCCGATCACCGTGAAGCGAAGCCCATAAAAGCTGACATAGCCTTTATAAAAGGGATCGCTCTCCAGGCTTTTGGCCAGAAGCTCCGTCACCAGGCAAACCTTGCTGCGAAAACGCTGGTCGTTTTCATCGATAAATCTTCCCCGCAACACCTTTAAACTGCGCACCTGCTGGTACTCCGGGGTTGTGCCTATCAGGTTGACAGCCCGTGCGGCTCCGTCCAGGGATACCGTGGGGTAACTTAAAATCTGGGGAGATGCATAAAGGACCCCGGGAACCTTGGTTCGGACCGCTTGAACATCGCTATCGTTCAACCGGTCGGCAAGGGCCTTTGCACCCACAGATGAATCCGCGTCCTCGTGGTACACAAATATAATGTTGGACCCGACTCCGCGGATTTGCTCCAGCGTATAGTCCCGACCGCTGATGCCCGCTACCACGACCAGGACCAGCGAAGCCGTTCCCACCACCATGCTCAATGAGGTCAGTACGGCACGCCCCCAGTTGCGCAACAGGGCCTGATGGGCAGATCGCAACACCTCCAAAACGGGCATCATGTTCATTGTGTCCGGATCTTGTACGGATATCTTTTGGCCCAAACGCCAAACCTCAAAGGCACCAAGACTCGAGGGCTAAAACCTGCTGGCTTCGCCGTGGTTCAAAACGACGGAACATCCCTCCCGGATTCCCTGCAATATTTCAATTTCCTCCGGGGCCGCGAGGCCCAATTCCACAGGTTTCAGGGCCGTGCCCTTCGCTTCCGACACCATGACCGTAGGCTGTCCATTGCGGTTAAAAACGGCGGCTCTGGGGATCACGAGCGCATCTTTCTTTTGCGCCGTGACGATCTCAACTTTTACATTGAGGTTTGGGATCAGCTCCGCGGGAGCGCCATCAAGCGCGCAGAGGACATGCCCGACGGAGCGGTTGTTCAACGGCACAACCTGTTTTGCGGGCTTCTCCACGACGCCGGTCCATTTGCGATCAGGCAAGCCGTCCCACTCGACCAGCACCGGCTGCCCCTTTTGTATTCTCCCCAGGTCCGGCTCGTCCACGTAGGCCCGGAGCTGTATCCTGCCGGGTTGATAAATTTGCGCAAGCAGCTGACCTTTGGTTACAAAGGCGCCCGGTTTGACCGGAATCGAAAAGATCAGGCCGCTTCGGGGTGCAAGGACGGATTCCATCCGGAGCTGTTGCTCCAGCAATTCCACCTGTCGGTTTAACTCGGCGATTTTGTCCCGTTCCCATTCCTTCTCTTCCGTCGAATACCGCTCGTGCAAATCCAGCTTCTTCTGCTTGAGAGCCTCCAGGCGAAGCTGAAGCAGATCGCGCTGCTTCCGCAAATTCTCGACCGCCACCCGCGGAGTGGCTCCCCTGGAAAAGAGAGCTTCTTCCTCCCGCAGATCTTTATCCTGCTGCTTCAATTGCATCTCGCTTTCGGCAATGGATGCATCCAGGGCGGCCATCTCCTCCTTCGAGGGTCCGGCCGTGACCGCGCGTGCCTGCCGCTTTTCCTGAAGCAGAGCAGTGCGGGCTTCAGTAAGCGCCGTCCGCACCTGTTCGGATTCCAGTTTTACCAGAAGCCTGCCGCCTTCGATTTCAGATCCTTCCTGTTGCGGGATCAGAGCAACAGTTCCATCGACTGGAGCATAGACTTCGCTGCGGCCGGCAGGCTCGATGATTCCGTTCGTGCTCACCACAACTTTGATCTCGCGGCGGGCTGCCGTCGCCAGGACCAGTTGAGGAGGCTCCGGCTCATGGTTCAGGAGATATACAAGAAAGAAAGCGCCCAGCAGGACCAGGATCAGAAGCGGGATCAGGATGTTTTTTTTTCGCGCCATAAAAGCTCCGAAATCCCAAGTGTCAGCTTATAGGTATATCCCAAACACCTGGCGACGGCCATAACGAACTGTGTTTCAGCGGTTTCGAACCAACACACGGTGCAGCACCCTCAGGATCTCGGTCCCGCCCGGGGCATATTCACCCGATCGGGCTTCGGGCACCAGGACGAATACGCGGCCGGCGGAATGCCAGGCTGCCCGGAAGTCCTCCGGTGACAGGACGACCCTTGGCGCGTCGGGGTATTTCATGCCGGGAATCAGAGCATAGGCCACACCCCCGGTAACCTCCACCGGCAACGGTTGATAGAAATTTAGGGAATTGGCAGATTCATAATCACCCACAACCACGAGGCGGTCGCCCGGGCGCGCCTCCTGCGCTATCGCCACGCCAAACTTCCTGGATGAAATCAAATCCTCGCAGATACGGAGGCTCCATTGGACCATGCCGCAGACAATAACCATGACAGCCGAAAGGCATATCACCGCCGGCATCCGCCGGTGATGCGTCTCGAACCGGAGAGCGGCTGCAAAGCCTAGCGCCAGGGCAAGAACCGTCACGGCGGCAGGCTTGAGCAGCTCTGTAAGTATGGCCGGAGGCATCTCCGCCATGATGCTGAAATCTGTTTCCTCCAGGCGGTTCGAGGGACCCGTCGTATGGGATTGGAATCCTTGATCCGAGACAAACCAGATACCCGCAGCGGCTCCCAGGACCAGAGTGAGAATCCCGAGAAGGGCCAGTCCGCGGAAAGCCCAAAGCAGGGATTTGCGCTCGCCGGCATTGCCCAAAACTCCGCCAACCAGCAGAGAAAGGGCCGGCAGCGCAGGGAACGCATAATGCTCCAATCTGCCCGATATCGAAAAAAAACCGAGAATAACCGCGGCCCAGGTAACAGCCAGCCTTGCAAGGATAATCCGGTTCCTATCCTTATATTTTCGCATCTCCGCGAAAGCAGCCGGAAGAAATGCCGTCCATGGAAAAAGCCAAACCAGGAGGAGCGACCAGAATGTCAGAAGCGGGAGCGACCAGATTACAGGAGGCTCGCGCTTGCCGAAAAAGCGCAGGAATTGCTCCCCGATAAAGTAAAAGTTGAGGAATCCGGGATTTCGTGCAGCCGCCAGCCAGTGCCAGGGCACGGTTATCAAAAGAAACAGGAGGATTCCCGGCCAGAGATGGAGCGTTCTCAAGCGGGGACGTTCGCGCGAGATCAGGAAAAACACAACGACAATACCCACGGGAAAAGCGATCCCGATCAGGCTTTTGCACATAAACGCCCCCGCTGCCGATGCGTAGAAAAGAAGGGCGTGGCGCAAGGGACGAAGCGGATCCAGATACCATTCCAGAAATGCATACATGGCCAGGGCCAGGAACAGGACCAGCCAGACATCATGCAGGGTTTCCCGGGTAAAAAGGCAGGTTCCCACGCAAAACGCCGTAACCAACCCGGCTATCACTGCCGCTCTTTCTCCGGCTGTTCGCCGCCCGATAAGGATCACGATCCAGACGAGCGCAACCACAGCAAGAGCCGTCGGCAGGCGCAGGGCAAACTCGTTGACGCCAAACAGCCTGAAGCTGACAGCGGTCACCCAGTAAAGAAGGGGCGGCTTCTCGAGAAACCTGACCCCGTTTGCGTACGGCGTCACCCAGTCGCCGTGCACGGCCATGTTCAGCGCCGCCTGCGCGTAATACCCTTCGTCATAGTCGATCACGCCGCGGCCCGCTGACGAAAAGACATAGACCATGGCCGTCAGAAGAATCACGGCCAAGAGCGAATGCTTTTCCCAAGCCCTGCCTGAATGCACGACTGTTGGCATAAATGAAGGACCTCCCAGGCTATTCCCGGGATAAGGTGACGCTGACATACTGAAAGAAACGATGATGGACGCGGACCAATGTCGACCCGTGTCAGCGCTAATACCAGAAATTCATAGCCCGCCTTCTTCTACATTTCCTGTTCACGGAACTCGCCGGCCAGCCGGGTGAATAGCGCCAGGATGACGATGCCCGCGACCGTGTGCAGCGCCAGCGTGAACCACAGGTACTCGGGATGCCCCTGGTCGGTGAAGCGGCCGTAGAGGGTCGTGTAGGTCACGCCGCTCAATGTGCCCCCGATCATGGTCGCAAGGAAGTTCATTCCCATGTAAAGCCCCGCCTTTTCCCGGGGAGCTATCCACGTGATGTATTCCTGGATACGGGGAGAGGAAATCATCTCGCCGACGGCAAAAAGAAATATCCCCAGAAATACCAGGGCCGGGACTGAAAGCCGGGAATAGCCTATGACACAGAATCCGGCCGTCGCCAGCAGAAGGCCCAAAAGGAAGGTCGGCATGGGCTTGCGTTTTTCAAATATCCGTGAAACCAGGAACTGGAAGATCATGATGATGTATCCGGTGTGGGAAATTGTCTCCCCCAGGACCCTGCGCGTTCCGTCCTCACCCGGGCTGGAAAAAAGCCCTGCCAGAGTGGGGCCGAGAACGGCTTCCATGCTGCGGTAAAGCCGGACGGTGTCCAGGCTGGCATCCACGTAGAGGGCGCAGAGGTTAAAGAAGCTCCAGAACGGAAGCCAGAAAAAAAGGCCGAGCAGGATCAGAAATGCGGTCAATTTGAAATCGCAAAGAGCGGTGCCGATGTCCCGGAACTTCTGTTTTAGCGTCGTTCCCTCGATCTCCCTTTGCGGTTCCTTGTAGAAGAAGATCGTGATCAGCAGCATCAGGGAGACACATACCGCGCCCGCGAAGAACGCATAGTTCCAGGAGATCGCCCTGAGGTTGCCCATGACCATGGGTCCGAAGGAGCCCCCGACATTCACCATCTGGTAAAAAATGCCGAACCCGAGGGACTTGTTGGAGCTGTCGGTTACAGCGCGCACAGTCCCGGCCACCAGCGGCTTGAAAATGCCGGCTGCAAGGCCTATCGAAAGCATCGTCAGAGCAATGCCCGAGAACGACCGGGTCACGATGAGCAGGAGAATCGAGGGCAGATAGGCGAGATAGGATATGATCAGGACCTTTTTAAAGCCGAAGCGGTCGGCAAAGCTGCCGGAGATAACCGGAATGCCGTACGACAACAGGAGAAAGATGCTTTGCACGATACCGAGCTGGGCCCGTGAAAAGCCCAGCGAAGCCATATAGATCCCGAAACCGAAATACACGCCGTAGTAGGCGAAGCGCTCCAGAACCTCGATGAAATTGGCAATCCAGAAGACCCGGGGAAAAGGTGTGCGTTTGTTCATGCGTGCCTCCGTCCGAACGCCGCCATAATAAATCAAACCTGTCCCCGTCCGTCATAATTTGTGCGAAGACGGATGGATCAGCGCGATGCTATGATGGCATCGAGTGGCAATGAAACATCGCATCCATGCAAATGCCTGAGTTGGGGATGCAGGTGCCTTTGCCCGCTGGCGGAATTGACGGAAGCGTGACCCACATAGACCGGATATAGGAGCCGACCGTGCACAATCTCAGCCTGCTGATGACCTTTGCCGGCGGTCTGGCCGCGTCGCTTGCCCTCGGCTTCCTCGCACATAAGATAAAAGTCTCCCCGATTGTCGGCTATCTGCTGGCCGGAGTTGTGGTCGGGCCTTTCACGCCCGGCTACGTGGCCGACCTGGCTATTGCAGAGCAACTGGCCGAAATCGGCATCATCCTGATGCTCTTCGGGGTCGGATTGCGATTTCAGCTGGGCGAACTGGCCGCGGTGTGGCAAATCGCCGTGCCGGGTGCGCTGATCCAGAGTACGCTGTCAACGGCTGCGCTGGCGCTGCTGCTGCGACTTCTGGGCTGGAGTTGGACCTCCGGGATTATCCTCGGGATGGCGATCTCGGTCGCCAGCACGGTCGTGATGGCCATGGTGCTGGGCGAACGCAACGACCTATATGCGAAGATCGGCCATATCGCCATTGGCTGGACCGTGGTGGAGGACATTCTCACGGTAGTTATGCTGCTTCTTCTGCCGGTCATCTTTGCGCCCGGCGGGAACGCAAACCAGGGTGCCGGATCCCTGCTGGGACTCGCTGCACTGAAAATTCTGGGGCTGCTTGCCGTCGTGGTTCTCCTCGCCCGGTGGGCAATTCCCCGGGCGCTCGAAGCGATCGTCAGGACACGATCGCGGGAACTGTTTACCCTGGCTGTGCTGGTCCTGGCCGTGGGAATTGCCGTCGGATCGGCCGGGCTTTTCGATGTCTCGATAGCGCTGGGAGCCTTTCTGGCCGGGCTTGCCGTCGGCCGCTCGGAATTCGCCATCAGAGCCGCCGGAGATGCGGTGACGATGCGGGACGCTTTCTCCGTACTCTTCTTCATTTCCGTAGGCATGCTGTTCGATCCACGGAGCATTTTGCAGTCGCCGATGACCATCCTGATGGTGCTGTCAGTGGTGCTGGTCGGCAAACCGCTCGCCGCTACGCTGACGGTGCGGCTCCTGGGCGTGCCCATAGCAACTGCAATTCCAGTCGGAGCCGCCTTCTCGCAGGTCGGGGAGTTCAGCTTCATCCTCTGCGAAGTTGCACGCAGCCTGGGACTGGTCAATGACACCGCCTGGAACGCCCTCGTGGCCGCCTCGATTATTTCCATAGCATGCAACCCTTCCATTTATCGCTGGGCACGCGACCGGGCTTCGAAGCGCAAGGGACAAGCCCCCATTTCGGCAGACCGGAGCCTTGCCATCGATCCCAACCGTTGCGTCCTGGTCGGCTATGGGCCCGTCGGAAAGATAGTGCATCGGCTTTTAGCGGACCGGGGCGCCGACATCACGGTGATCGACCTGAACCTCGAAACCGTGCGCCGCCTGCGTTCTGAAGGACACAAAGCCGTTTACGGCGACATCCTCAAGCCCTGGACCCTTGAGGAAGCCGGAGTATCGACCGCCGGTAGTCTCATTCTGAGTGCGGAAGTTGAGGATGCGGTCGAAATAATCCGGCATGCGCGCCTCCTCAATCCTGATTTGCGCATCCTCGTGCGCTGCAACCGTCTTCACGACGCGGCGGCGCTTCGCCGGGCGGGAGCCACTTTGGTCGCCGCAGGCGAAGCCGAGGTCGGTGTCGCGCTGGCTGAGGCTGTAATGGCCGATGCGTTCATGGACCATGGCGAGGCCGCGGAACACCGCGAATCCATCCGAAGCCGCCTGTACGATACGCCCGATGCGGAATTTTAGGTATCCTCAGGCAGAGCCGGAGGCTTTACGGTTGCCGGCCTACAAAAGGGGCCTGATAGCAACCGATAGAGCAAGACTCTAATCGCGGGGACGGTCCGAGGGCAAGCCGACGGAGGCCATGTACAGTACCGTTTCAGCAGTTCCATCCACGCCTATGAGAGCATTCACCGGATCGTCAAAAAAAGCCCCGATTGCGCAGACGCCCAGGCCTTCCGCCGTGCCCGCCAGGTAAAGATTCTGTGCAATGTGGCCGGCATCCAGATAGATGTATCGATAGGCCCTTTGCCGGTATTTCCACTTGCTCCTTTCAACGATGGCCGTCCAGATGAATGTGACCTGAGCATCGGCAATCATGCTCTGCCCGAGAGCGGCTTTGGCAAGATCCCTGGAGAAATCGCCGGGTTTGATGAATTCCAGGTCGAAAGCAAAGGGCCTGAAGTGATAGAAACCTTGCGGTAAACCCTCGACACTTCTTGCCATCAGGTATGTCTCGATCGGATAGAGCCCGCCGGCCGAGGGAGCCGACCTGAACTGGTATCCCCCGCCCTCCGCGGTAATGCCCTGTGTGGCCCAGAGCAGGGCGGACAAAGTCCCCAGAGGCAAGGCAACTCCTGTCGAGTAATTCCGGAGGGATCTCCGCCGGATGATGATTTCCCAAAGACTGGCATCTTTGCTGAATTGGGCTCCGGGCAATTTCACTCGCGGAGTTGAATCCGGATAGTTCTTATAGCGTTCGGGCATGTTATCCCAATCGAGATAGTGTCCGCCCATCCGATCCGGGGCGTATTTTGTCTCTTCCTGGAAGCTCTCTCCGATCGCGCGCCTTTCCGATTGTCCATTACCAGGTTCTTTCACAGTTTCCTTCCTTATTCCGCTGCCCCGGAATGTGAAAAGCCTTTTTGCGAGGCTACTGTTTTTCCGGCTCCGGGGGTTTTTCTGCCGAAACTCTGCTTCCGTGCCATATAAGAATACCGCCGATGAATCCGAAGAAAAAACCCGGAATCAGAAAGACGAAAGGCAAAGCAAACATCAGTCCTCCCGGCGGCCAGCTCATGATGCCAAGCAAAATCAGGCCGGCTGCCAGAGCCAGTAGAATCCAGCCAAATACACGCTCGACACGTCTCACCCCTCACCTCCCCGGCCGCACCGGGAATCGGTCCGCAAGCTTCGTTGGACCGGATGCCCGGCGGAAATGTAGAATAGGTTAAGTATATACGAATTCCGAAACACCGGGGGGCACTCGCATGTATCGCGCATTCCTGTATTTGTTTTTCACAATGCTTCTCCTCATTTCCTTCACCCATGCCGGCGATGAACGAACGAAAAGCGCATTCGGCCGGCTGCCCGAGTCCTTTGACCCTCCCTTCGCTCCTCAAAACATCGATCCGGAATCAGCCACGATTTCACTCTCGCCAGGATTCGAAAACGGACGCTACGATATTCACATCTCGTTGAGCGAAACAACGCTGTACGATGCTTCGCATCAGCCCGGAGGGAACTATGGCGGCGAAATTATTCTGCAGGGCATCAAACTTCCTACCGACGACTTCCAAAAACTGACCGGCAGAGAGTTTAAAAATGCAGCCGATGAGCAGTCTCAAGCCGTGATCGAGTTTACAAAAATTGCGCGGCGGGATGAAAAAGCTCAAAGGCCGTTGGCCCAGCGATACCCGATCGCCGTCCAATCCCTGCGCTTCGGCCCCGTTCACCGTTATGTTGTCTATGCAGAGCTATACTTTCAGGTTGACTTTGCCGCCGTGGGACCGCCCAATCCGTGGACCAAAATGGCATCCGTGGATCCGTATCAACAGGCCCGCATGCGCGCGAAATATCCCGAGGATGCTTCGCAGCATCCCGGATATTCAAAAGCGGAATGGGAGGCATTCTGCGCCCTTGTCAGGGAAACCGAGTCCCGGTGGAGCAAAGCCAAATATTCCACCCATATCAGGTTTCTTTTGAATCATCGCTACGAATCATCCAACGGCATGAACACACACGAAAGATGATCCTCCGCCGCTGCCCGGCAAATTCACGAAGCAACGAAACCAGGAAACGACACTGACATACGCCGAATAAATATATTTTTTTTCAGCGTGCGTCAGCGTCCGTTCCGCGTGAGTCAGCGTTTTACTGCGGGTGGCTTTGCGCCGCCGGATCGCCGGTGGGAGGCGAGGCGTGATCGGTCGCAGCCGGCCGGCCGAGCAGTTCCGTGAAAATCGGCTTCAATGCATCCGCCCAGACCTGGTACCCCTTGACCGTAAGATGAAGCTTGTCCGCAGGATTCATGACGCCATCGAAGAGCAGGCCGTTTTTGTCCGCGAGTTTGTCGTTGATGTTCAGGTAGCGGACCTTTTGGCCGTCCGCATAGGCGGATATTTTATCGTTGATCCTGTTGATCAAGGGCATCACCGCCATATTGTCGTTTCGAGGAAAGATTCCCATCAAGAGGATGGTGGCGTCCGGTGCCTTTGTTCGCATGGTGTCCAGTATCGCCTTAATGCCACCGGCGATGTCCGCTGCCTTGGCTTCCTCTAAGCCCGCGGGCGCGGTATTCCCAACATTATTCGTGCCGGCGAGCAGGACGATGACTCTCGGATGAACGCCGTCGAGCTCTCCGTTTTGAATCCTCCATAGAATGTTCTGGGTCGTATCGCCGCCCCAGCCGAAATTGGCGGCGTTCCAACCGAAAAAGTTGCTCTGCCAGTTGGCCAGCAATTCAGCGTAATCGGTCGCACCCCAGCGTCGCGTAATCGAGTCACCCGCGAAGTAGATGTCAATTCCGCCCTTGCGCGCTTTATCCAGCAACTGGGCATGAGCGATCCGCGAATTCGGGTCTTCACGGGGGACCGGCTGATCGGCCGCAACGGCAGGGGCCGTGATCTGCCCAAACGCCCTCAGCGGCAGCCCTCCGGCAGCCCACAGGAGTGAAAAAGCAAGGGATAAAACGGTCTTCATGCATTAACCTGGAATGCCAGTGAAAAGATGCCGGCAGCTTCAGCGGACGGACGGCGTGCGCCCGAAAAATTTATTGGCCCAGGGGATGAAATATTTCCAGTTCGGGCCATCCGTATGCCCGCCGTCGTGCTGCCGCCAGGCCAGCTGGCCGTCCAGCAGACCCACATTGACGGCCGGCATCTTTTCCTTCATATAATCGTCGGAGGTCCCCAGGTCTTTCGCGCCCAGGAGCCGGAACACCGGGCCCGCTGCGACTGCGGCCATAAAGCTGCCCTGCTGATCGAGCCATTTGGCATCGCCCTTTTCCGGAACTCCGTAGCTGATAAACGTCGGGCGCGGTGCGCACAACGCGATCAGCTGGTGAGCGTCCACCGGGATATCGCCGGCATTCATGCTGCCGAAGTCGGCTTCCGCGGCGCCGTATTTCAAAAAGTTGCCTGCCATCCAGTGGTATTCGCCCGATCCGGTGAGGTTCTCCACCGCCTCTCCCCAGTTGCGGCGGTGCAGCTTGGCGCCCCCCTCGCCGGAGGAGCCGATCAGGACAACCGCGAAGCGCGTGTCAAACGCCATGGCCACGAGCGCAGCTTTGCCATAGCGTGAAACGCCCTCGATCCCGACCTGTTTGGCGTTGACCGCCTTGTCGGTTTCCAGATAATCCAGGCCGCGCGAAGCGCCCCAGGCCCAGGCCCGGAGCGAACCCCAGTCCTCCGGCTTTCGAGGCTGCCCCCTATTGACCAGGCCGATGATCCCCCGGGTCAATCCAGCGCCGTTGTCCGCCTGAATGCTGTTGGGAATAATGGTCGCATATCCCCAGCCGCCGGCAATCAGCTGCTGGGTCGCAGGCGGATCGTCGCCCATCCCGAACCCCGCCGGCGGCGCGCCGGCCTTCGGCTTAAAGACGCCGCCAAAGGTGAACATCATCATCACCGGTACCGGACGCTTTGCATCGGCCGGTATAACCAGCGTCATCTGAATATCGACATTGATCGCGGGGCAGGAGGAATTGTCCACGTGGCCGACGAGCTTCTTTTCTATGACGGGATAGGGGCCTTCGGTTCTTTGAACCGTTTCCAGGACCGTCCATGTCACCTTGGGAACATTGGGCGGCACCCGGCCCAAAACTTCCCGCTCGAAATCCTCCACGATTTCAGGCCTGCGTTTGTTCCACCATTCCTTCGCGCTGGCAACCTTTTTCCCATTCTTCAGCGTCAGCACTTCAGGAAGCTTCGGGAAAGGATTCGCCAGCGCTTCGTCATAATTGGCGGCATTTGGAGCTTTCTCATCGCCGCTCGGACCGGGGCGGAGCTTCTTTATTCCGAGCCGATTCATCATATCCTGATGGTCCTCGGCCGTGGTCCAATTTTTGAGTTCGGGAACGGAAGACTGCCGGCCGTAAAGGCCGGCGGCAGTCAGAAGGACTAAGAGGGAAACCGGCCAAACAAAGACAGGGGCAATCGTCAGGCGTTTCATGGTGTCGATACATCTCCATTGGCAGGATTTTTGCGTGTTCGTCGTCCGGGCGGCTCTGGAAAGCCCGTCCTGAATTTTTGTGAGGATGGGTCTCCAGACCCGTCCGATCAAGCGCAAAGACATCATTCTCCATCGGGCGGCTTGCTGAGCCGTCCGCACCATCCATTCAAGAGATCCTGCAAAAGCCACTCATCATAAATCGATGTGTGTCAGGCCGGCTGCGAGCGCCCAGGAACGGGCCTGATTCCACTCTTGTTCGTTGATGCGTCGCGAAATTTCAGGATAGTCGAAAGCTTTGTGTTCGGGCCGATACTGGGCCATGAGATTGACTCGAGTAGCCGGAGTAAGCTCTCGGGCCACCCAGCGCACGAAACGGTCGGTTCCAGCGATATTCCCCGGCATCACCAGATGCCTGATGATGAGCCCCCGGCGCGCCACTCCCCTGGAGTCCACCTCGAGCTCGCCCACCTGCCGGTGCATCTCTTTGATTGTTTCGGCGGCGGCCTCGGGATAATCCAGCGCCCCGCTCGAATATTTCCCTGCCAGGGCGCCCTCCTGGTATTTGAAATCGGGCAGATAAATGTCGACAATCCCGTCCAGCATCCGGATCACCTCTATGTTGTCGTACCCCCCGTTATTGTAGACCAGCGGCAGAACGAGTCCCTTCTTTATGGCCAGCCGCAGGGCTTTGACGATATGAGGCACAACGTGGGTGGGAGTGACCAGGTTGATATTGTGGCAGCCGCGCCGCTGCAGAGAGAGCATCATGCCGGCGAGATCGTCATGGCTGACGAAATTTCCGTCTCCCCGGTGATTGATCTGCCAATTCTGGCAGAAGCAGCAAAGCAGGTTGCAGTTGGAGAAGAAAATGGTTCCAGACCCGCCATTGCCGACCAGGGGTCGCTCTTCGCCGAAGTGCGGACCAAATGATGCCACTTTAAGCTGGGCCGTGGATGAACAAAAGCCCTTCTCGCCCTTGATGCGGTTCACCCCGCACTTGCGCGGGCAAAGGCGGCAGCTCTGAAAGATCTCCCAGAGATCCCTTTCCAGTTTTGCCAGACTCCCGTCACGCTCTGCTCTCAGATATGCGGCTTCAAATCCTGAGTCCGTTGATTTCATGCTGGTCTGTACCTGCTCCGGCGAACGGCGGCATTGCGTCCCGGTGAAAGCAAAGGGAGCAGCCGGAACCGTCCTGTAAATGAATTCACGCCGCGACAGATCCATGGCGATCTCCGCCTTCAGATGATCTTCAGTAAGTTTGCCTTAAACCTGGCCGGTTGGCAGCAGAAAAATCGGTGCTAAAATGCTGCTTAAGACAATTCTGTTTGCGGTATATATAGTCAGTATAATCCAGGGAGTAACAGGTATAAGAAAAATCATTTGCCGGAGAATACTTCCCGAGTTCTCCAAGGAGTATTCCATGCATAGAAGCTCCGCCTGGGCGACCCTTCTTTTTCTGGTTCTCTTGAGCTGTCCATCGCCATCTGTTTCCGGTGAGGCGCAATCAGATGCGAACTCACCGCAAAGACAGCTGGCGCGGGATATTTTCAAGGAATTGATCGAGATCAACACGACCGATTCGATCGGCAATACGACGGAAGCCGCGGAAGCAATGGCGGCGCGGCTCAAATCCGCAGGCTTTTCGGCGGCGGATGTCCAGGTATTGGGCCCGAATCCGCGAAAAGGCAACCTCGTTGCGCGCCTGCATGGAACCGGCCAACGCAAGCCTGTCCTGCTTATTGCCCATTTGGATGTTGTCGAAGCCCGCCGAGAGGACTGGTCGGTC
>Ga0208980_10000301_pt1 | contig 26911 bp, 27 predicted proteins | sample WetSurMetagenome_3_FD_187993 | JGI IMG/M metagenome (GOLD analysis project Ga0208980, IMG submission 187993) | Wetland microbial communities from Twitchell Island in the Sacramento Delta, sample from surface sediment Aug2011 Site A1 Bulk (version 2) | ecosystem: Environmental > Aquatic > Marine... | reverse complement strand
CCAACCGGTTCTTCCAGGTCGAGAACACGCTCAACATGCTCATCATGCTGCGGATCAACACGGAGCTTCCCCTGTTCCCGCAGCGGGTCCCGGCGAAGTAGCTTGCGGCCCTGAGGCCGCAGGGTTCAGGTTAACGGTCCAGGGTTCAGGCAAGAAAACAAAGAAAGAGGGATGTTCCGCAGAGCATCCCTCTTTGTATTTTCTGTACCCTGTACCCTGTACCCTTTACCCTGTACCCTGTTTCCCTGCAGCGAAGCTGCCTCCCATGGCCTTCTCGTAGACGGCCACGAGCGCTCTTGCCTCATCGCCCGGGCCGGGCATGCGGGATGCGTAAACCGCGCCGGCCTCGCCAAGTTTTCGCCGGAGCATCGCGTCGTCAACAAGCAGAATTGCCTGCCGAACAAAATCGTCCGCGTCCGACAGGTCGAAGAGAAGCCCCATGGGTAAATCGCCCCTATCGCCGAGGACGGGCCAGCGGTTCCCCGGGATATCAGAGGCCAGAAGCGGCTTGCCAGCCGCCCGAGCCTCGATGAGGACGTTGGAGAGGCCCTCCGATGCGGAACCGTTGAGGATCACATCCACAGAGTGATAGGCCGCCCGCATGGCTGCGGGGTGGATCGGCGGGACCCAGCGTGCAAAGGCCCTCAACCTCTCCGCCTCACGGTCAAAACGTTCCGCATAGGACTCGTCGAGGGGCGGACCGGCAAAGATGATTTTTGCCGCAGGCCGGAGTTCATGGATGCGCTCGAATCCGAGCAGGCATTCCAGGTTGCCCTTCACCGGCCGGATCCCCGCGGGCATGAAGAAAACCACGTCGCCGGGACTGAAACCACAGGAGGCCCTCAGGTCCAGTGTCTCTTCGCCCAGCCAGACGAAAGACTTGGGGACGAAATAGACCCGGTCCATCCGACCAGGAACGATTTCCTGCAGCCTTTCCCTCCCCTCTTCGCTCTGGACGATGATCGCCTCGGCACGGCTCAGGACCCTGCCGACCCTTTCTTTTCCGGGATCTAGTTTCGACTCGATGTTCATGTCCGTTCCCGAAGGGGACACGACAAACGGGAGCCGCCCCAGGCAGTCCGCCAGGGCATGATGGAGAAGGAGCCCGCCGGCACGATAGGCATTGTGAACGTGGAGGAGATCCGGCTTGAAGCGATCGATTTCCCGCTTCAGGCCACCCGCGTCGAGGCCTTGCGTGTCCAGAACGCGAACGTCGAGCCCCATGCCCACGAGCGAGCGACGCCAGCGCTCGGCCGTCATGGCATTTCCCGTCACCGTGGGCAGGGCCGACGGCGTGAGGATCAACAGCCTGAAGGGTTTCATGAATCAATCTCCCTGAAGGAAACCAATACCACCCCGGCCCTGTCGAGGGCAAGCCGGAAACGGGGATCCCGGAGGGCTTCCAGTTCCCGCTCGCGGTCCGGCGAGGAGAAGGCTGAAAAGGGAGCCTTCGCCGGCACCCGGCCCGGGTGGACCATCAGTTCCGTAATGCCCCCGGGAAGCGTTTCGAGGAGCTTCAGCAGCCCCTCCGTATCGAGCCGGCCCTTGAGCGCGAGACCCCGGAAATGATCGCTCGAAACGATCCCCGTCCCGGCAAGGATCTTCCGGGCCTCCCGCCCCAGGGAACCGAACCGGCGGGCCTCCTCCAGCAGATCCGCCGGAACGGTTTCATCACCGGAGGGAACCGCTTCATCGGGTATGCGCATGCGCCGGATCCCGTGGTCTCTCGCGATTTCCGCAACGGTTGGCAGAGCCGAGGGAAAGACGTGGACGTGCTGGTGGCCGTCGATGTGCGTGATCGCGATTGCGGCATCGAGAAGCCGCTCGATCTGCAGGGTTGTCTCCCTTGCAAGTTCGGCCTGCAGGGGCGCATCCCCCGTTTTCATCAGCAGCCGGTGCGCAGCCGCCTTCCCGAGGAAATTCCCGTCGGGGCCCGTGAGGCATGACAGGCCTTCGGCCAGCGGCCTGCCCTCGGTGAGGTTCAGGTGGACCCCGAAGGAGATCTCTCCGAAGCCGCCCGACCGGATCCCCTCAAGGGCGTGATCCAGGGCGGGCCCGTTCGGGAGGATGGTTGCGCTCGTCACGACACCCGCCCGGATCGCCTCGATGATCCCTTCGTTGCGGGCCACGTCGGCGCCGAGATCGTCGGCATTGATGATGAGCCGCTTCATCGCGTCTTCACCCCTGCAGCCCGGATGAAGAGATTGCGAAAGACATATTCCCCGCCGAAGGCTTCATGGAAATCGGATATGCCCCTGGCGCGCAACGCCTCGAGATACTCGAAGAGCCCCGGGTCGAGATCGTCGTAGTCGCGCGACGTGAACGGCCGCTGCGTTTCGCCCATGACATCGACCTTCGCAAAACGCTCCCGGAGCCTCCGCATCACTTCGGGAACATTCGCAATCGTAATGGCCACCATCCAGAGCCTGCCCCGTTCCGGATCGAGGCGGGCCGGCGCCCCCTCGACAACGGCCAGGAGATGCTTCGCCCCGTCGGCGCCCCCGTAGCGCGGCCCGAAGGGCCTCGGTCCGGGCGTCTGGGGAGGTGTCGCGATGATCACGTCGAACCGCTCACCGGCCTTTACGGCTTCATACCAGGAGCCGGCGCGCACCTCGATGCGATCCGAAAGCCCGTTGAGTTCCGCGTTTTTCACGGCGGCATCGAGGGCCTGTCCATCGAGGTCGACGGCCACGACATGCCCCGCGCCCAGCTTCGCCGCGGCGATCGCCAGCAACCCCGTGCCGCAGCCCAGTTCGAGGACCCGCTCTCCGGGACGGACGTCGAGGAGGCGGGCCAGTTCAATCGTAGAAGGCGGCGGCACGTGAACACCCGGCGGGATCCGCAGGCCGACAGCCCCCGTCGGCAGTGCAATGCTGGCATCCTGCGCCACTCCGGTCGATGCAGGCGGCCGTCGTTTTGCCGCCGAGGCAAGAATTCTCTCCAGCAGGGCGGTAAACTCCATCCCGGCCCAGCGGGCGGAAAGGGTAAGGGCCTCCTCCGGCTCCATGCTCGGCGTGATATTGGCTTCCAAGAAGAAAAAGGTACCCCCCGCGGAGCGGCGCACATCGAATCGGGCATAATCGCGAAGCCCCATCGCCCGAAAGGCGGCAAGCGAAAGGGCCTCCAACTCCAGAAGCTCACCCGGCGGCAGTTCGGCTTTCGATGCATCGCGGCTGCCCGGCTGAACGACCTGGAGCTTGAATTCCTCCGTGAGCAAATCCTCTTGCCCGGCACCGGTTTTCCACTCCAGCGGCGGCAGGACCTCGAGCCCGCCGGGCCCGTCAACGACGGAGACGGCAAACTCCCGGCCCGGGATGAATGTCTCCACCAGGACGGGCTGGGCGTGTCGTGAAAGCAGGTCCGCCAGGCGGGCTGCCGCTTCGTCGAGGCTTCGGGCAAGGACGAGCCCTCGGCTCATATGTTCGAAGGCGGGCTTGAGGATGCAGGGCGGGGCAAGCCAGTCCGGGAGGGATTCGATTCCCGAGGCAACCAGGATACCCGGCGGTGTCGAAATTCCCGCAGCCCCGAGGCGGGACTTTGCAGCGGCCTTGTCGTCGGCAAGCGCACAGGCCCGCGCATCGGAGCCGACGACGGCGACCGCGTGCGACTCGAGAAGAGATCGCACGAGGGACCGGAAGCGGCCGCGCCCCCGGTAGGTGTCCGTGTGGTCGATCACAAGATCGCATCGGCGGTCGAGTTCAGCTATGTGGAGCTCTATTTCCTCCGAATCCACCAGGAGGTACTCATGACCGAGGGCGGAAAGCCCCCGGGTTAAGGCCTCGGCACACTGGCAGGGCGAGCCCGCCGTATGGATGATGCCCACTCGCATGAAAACTCCATTTCGCTGAAATGTCAGGTGTTTGAAGTTAAACGAAGGGGTGGCTTATGTCAAGTCCTCTGCCGGGGCCGGACGACCGGGGTTGAGGGTAGCGGGTTGAGGGTAGAGAGGGGAATGAATTGGGGCCTCTACCTTCTTTACCCTCGCCCCGTGACCCTCTGCCTTCGCCCCCTTCTTACAGATGGCACGAATCTTTCATATACAATCAGTCCGGGTTCGATTTCTCATGGAATGACAACCCTTTATGGTTTCATTCCCAGGCTGGAGAGGCGGCATGCAGGCACTTCAAGAAACCGGCGAGATCATCAAGGCACTTCGGAAGATCCCGAAGCTTCAAGCCTTTGACAAAAAGGATCTCCGTAAAATCCTCAGCTGCAGCCAGATCCTGAAGTACGATCCCGGCGAAGTGATTGCCCGGGAGGAGGAATCGGACCACCGGATCTACTTCATTGTCTCGGGAAGGGTCCGGGTCACCCGCAACGGGGTAGAGATGAAGCAGCTCTGCCGCACGGGCGATGTCTTCGGCGAGATGCACCTCCTGTCTGTTTCCGCCCGGACGTCCTCCGTCGAGGCCGTCGACGAGACCGTCTGCCTGGCCACGGACGTCCCCGCCATGGAAAAACTTCGGAAAGAGGACCGTGTGGCCTTTGCGGCGATCTACTACATGGTCATGGCGGAGGTTCTCGCCCGCCGGCTCAAGGAGACGAGCGAAGAGCTGACACGGGTCCGTGGCGAGCTCCAGCGCCTCAAGTCCTCCACCGGTCTGCACGATATCGTCGGCTCGGCCTGAGTGCGTACGTCAGAAACTTTTTCCGGCCTCGACCCTCTCCCCTCGACCCTCGCCCCTGAACTCGGGTCCCTTTTTAATCGGGTTTGTATTCACCTTGAATCTCTGGTAAAAGGGAGAGCTTTCGGGGCGGGCCCGACGGTGGAGACAGCAGCACCTTTTCCCGGAGATACGCCAAGACCATGAAACGCCACTACATCCTCGGCGCACTTGCCCTGACCGCATTCTTCGGGATCGGAACCTGGCTTTTCTTCCATTACGATCTGCACGTCTTTTTCTCCGACCGCGAACGTGCGATTGAGATGATTACCTCGTACGACCCTTACGACGAGATCATATTCATCGCCCTGCAGATCCTGCAGGTGGTCTTCGCACCGATCCCCGGCGAGGCAAGCGGTTTCATCGGCGGCTATCTCTACGGCCCCGTCCTGGGAACCATTTACTCGACGATCGGGCTCACCATCGGGTCCTGGATTGCCTTTCTGCTCGCCCACGTCTTCGGGCTGCCCCTCGTGGAGCGAATCGTCGAACCGGAAACCCTTCGCAAGTACGACTACGTCCTGCAACACAAAGGGGTCTTCATCGTCTTCTTCCTTTTTCTGATCCCGGGTCTCCCGAAAGACTTCCTCTGCTACATCCTGGGCCTGTCCCACATGCGTCTCTGGACCTTCCTCATCATCTCCACGGTGGGACGGCTCTTCGGCACCATCATGCTCTCCGCTTTCGGGAGCTTCGCCCGAAACAACCAGTTCATCCCTCTCGTCGCCCTGCTCGTCATCACGGGGCTGTTCCTGATCGTCGCCTATTTCTACCGGGAGAAGTGGCTGGAAAAGCTCAGGGAGAAGGCAACCAAATACGATGGCGAGCCGCCGGTGTCGGGAGCGTGAAAAAACAGGGGCGAGGGGTAAGGGTAGCGGGGCGAGTGAAAGGATCTGACAGCAAAGAGGGACCGGGGATATGTTCCCCGGTCCCTCTTTTTTCCTTGTTGCCCCTACCCTCGACCCTCAACCCTGCATCACCTATACTGCGTAAAGCTGAAGGGGTCGGCTACCTTTCGGAGGCTTTCTTCGATCTCGCTGTAACTCGCCAGGTAGTATTCCACCATCTTCCCCGGCGGGACGGCCTTCTGGAGCTCCTCCATGATCTGGGTCGAAGGCTCGGCCAGGACGAGTTTGATGGTCTTCGCGCTGTTTTCCAGGACGATGATCTTGCGTTCCATGGCGTAACGCTCGCCGAGGACTTTCTGGAGCTGGGGGTTGGGCTGGTAGTCCTTCATGGACAGGATGGGCATGTTGAAGTGCTTCGACAGGGACGTCAGGTAGCCGCGGCTGTTGATATAGCCCATCTCGATGAGAAGCAGCCCCAGGGGTCTCGTGTGTCCCCACTTCTCCTTGATCTTCTTCTGCTTCGACAGCGCTTCCTCGAGCTGCTCGAGCGTGATCAGTTTCTGATCGACAAGAATCTCTCCGATGCTCTTGCGCTTGTTGAAATAGTAAAGGGCACGGTTGATCTTCTCCTGGGGGACGCCGATCTCGAAGAGGATCTCGCCGAGGTACTTACCGGGCTGTTCGTCCTTGATCTTCAACGCCTGATCCAGCTGTTCCTGCCTGATGATCCCTTTCTCGACGAGAATCTGTCCCAGGGTCTTATCGCCGCCCGACTTTGATTTGATCTCCATCCCTGCCTCTCATTTCTTCGTTGGTCATTCCGTTGTAGGGATGCGCGAACGGACCGCGCCAAATTGATTTGGAGCAAGTTCCATGCCACGATTAACAGGGTCCCTGGCTTGACTTGCGGCAGTGGGTATGAGAGCATTTCCGGCGGCCTGTGGCCGCAAGTGGGCAGGGAAAAAAGAATGCAGGGGAATCAGACCGTTTTGTCTTCGAACAAGTTCAACCTCAAAGTCCTGCTTCTTCTTTCATCGGGGCATCTCGTCACGGACCTCTACCAGGGGGCGCTGCCGGTCATCCTGCCGTTCCTGAAGTCGAAGCTGATGCTGTCCTACACGGCAACGGGCGTCATCCTCCTGGTGGGCACCCTCACGTCGTCGGTGATCCAGCCCCTCTTCGGCTACATCTCGGACCGTAAGGAAAAGCCCCTGCTGCTTCCCCTGGGGTGCCTCTGCGCGGGGTTGGGGTTTTCGATGCTCGCCTTGCCCGCGAGTTTCACCCTTGTGTTGCCGCTTGTCGTCTTGAGCGGCCTGGGAATCGCCTCCTACCATCCCGAGGGGTTCCGAACCGCCCATTTCTTCACGGGCGAAAAAAAAGTCACGGGGATGTCCATTTTCTCCGTCGGGGGAAACCTGGGCTTTGCCATCGGCCCGCTTCTGGCCCTTTTTGTGGTTCAGACCTAGGGCTTTGACCGCCTTCCCGTCATGGTCGTCCCCGCGGTGATCTTCGTCGCGGTCATCCTCACGTTCTGGCACGCGATCGCCCTGCCCCGTTCAGGAGAGCAAACCACCGTGGCCGGGAAAGGCACGGGAGCGGAAACGGCACAGTGGTTCTCGCTGTTTATGCTCATTGCCGTTGTGGTCATGCGTTCCTGGATCCAGGTCGGCCTTCTGACGTACATCCCTTTCTACTTCATCGACTACCTGAAGGGCGATGCGCTCCAGGCGGGATTCCTCGTCTCCACGTTCCTCGCCGGCGGAGCGATCGGGACGCTTGCCGGGGCGCCTCTTGCCGACCGGTGGGGGCATAAACGCTACCTGGTCCTGTCGATGCTTTTATCCTCGCTCCTGATGCCCCTGTTCTTCGTCACGAAGGGGGTCCTGCTCTTCGTGGTCCTCGGACTGCTGGGGATGATCCTCATATCCACCTTCTCGGTGACCATCGTCATGGCGCAGCACCTGATCCCGCAGGGCCTGGGCGTCGCCTCGGGGCTCATGGCAGGGTTTGCCATCGGCACCGGGGGGATTTGCGTGACGCTGCTCGGCGTGATCGCCGATCATTTCGGCGTCCCCGCGGCGCTGCAGTCCACCATGGCACTCCCTGTATTCGGCTTTATGCTCGCTTTGGGGCTGAAGTACAAACAAGGGGGTGAGGGCTGAGGGTAGAGGGAACAACCAAAGACGCATAAAGGGCCGGAGAATATGCTCACGGCCCTTTTATTTTGTTACCGGGTCCCTGACTCGACCCGCGACCCTCGCCCCTCGACCCTTCGTGGCGCGCCGCAAGCCTTCACTGCACCGGAATAATCACAAAAATAAGGACGTCCCACACGGCGTGCGAGATCAGCCCCGGCCACACGGACCGGTAGCGCAAAAACATGGCGCCCCAGAAGAGCCCGCAGATCAGGGAGGCCATGAAGAGCATGAAGTTGAAGCCGAAGACGTGGATGGCGGCGTAGACGAGCGAGGCAACGAGATACCCGGCAACCCGGCCGTATCGACCGCAGAGGCGCTCCTGCACGAAGGCGCGCCAGAAAATCTCCTCGGCGGGCCCCACCCAGAAAAGCAGCAAGAGCCCGATGGTGAGCGGCGAGGCCTGTGCCCGCGTGCTGTAGATGCCGGCGATTTCCGGTCTGGCGAAATGGAACAGCTGTGTCGAGAGGGCATTGCCGGCCCAGAAGATCGCGTAGAGGATCAGGGCCGAAACAAGCCCGATAGCGATGTGGGCGGGCTTGAAGAAATAGATCTCCCGAAGGCGGTCCTTCTGAAACCAGAGTCCCGCGCCCGCCAGCACGGCCGTTGCCATCGCCATGACGAGCCAGAAATTCAGGCGGGGGGCCGTCCAGGGCGAGAACATGACGAACCAGAAAAAAGTTGCCAGGGCACAGAGCCAGATGACCGCGATCATTTCAGGAACGTTCCGACGAGGATGGCAATCCCGAAGAGTGCGCAGAACGCCATGTGCAGCTGGGCCGACATCACATCCCCCATGGCGATGGATTCGGGCTTTCCCGGAACGCTCGCCAGAACGGCCTTCACGTTGCGCAGCGCCAGCGGCAGGGTGATCCCCACGGCGAGGGCCAGGGGCGTGACGAGCTTCGCCAGGACCATGACGAGGACAACGAGGTAGGCTCCCGCAACGAGACCCACGTAGATGGCCTTGGCAGCCGGCACACCGAGCACCATGGCCATCGTCTTGATGTTTGCCCGGGCATCGTGGGCGATGTCCCGCAGGTTGTTGGCGTGAAGGATGGCCGCCACGAGGCAGCCCACGGGAAGCGACGCATAGAGCACCGTCGGGCTGAAACCTCCCGTCAGGGCGAAGTAGGAGCCGATGACCATGAGCGGGCCCATGAGGATGAAAACGAGGATGTCGCCCAGGGCCACATACTTGTAAGCGACAGGCCCGCCGGTGTAGAACCAGCCGCCGAGAAGACCGATGACGCCCAGGATGAATATGGGCCACCCGCGCACTGCAACCAGGAGCAGTCCCAGGGAGAACCCGACGGCAAACAGGATGATGCCCGCCGCGAAAAGCTGCTTCGGGGTCAGGAGGCCCTCAAGGAGGACCCGGCTCGATCCGAACGTTTCATCCCGGTCCACACCCCTGCGGTAGTCGAAATAGTCGCTCACCATGTTTGTCCCGATGTGAAACAAAAGCGAGCAGACCACAATGAGGGGGAAAAGGGGCCAGTCGACTGGCCCTTCTGCGGATGCGGCCAGCACGGCACCGATGACCACCGGCAGGACGGATGCCGTCAGGGAAAAAGGCCGGGTCGCCTGGAACCAGACGCTCGGCAGGCTTCGTTTCTGATCTACGGTCGATGTATCTCTTGTCCCCATTTTTCAACCCTCTGATCCGGCACAACTTCTTGACGGGGTTTTTATCCATACCCGACATGTCAAGTCAAGCCCAAAAATCCGCTTCCGTGAACGATAAGATAGGCACGATGCGGGGCAATGGGAAGGGGCGAGGGTAGCCAGGCAAAAAGGCTCGAGGACCGAGGAAAACGAATGCAAAAAGGGGTGAGGTGCCACAGCACCCCACCCCTCCCTTATTTTTTACCTCGTTCCTAGAGCCTCGTGCCTCGTTCCTGTTTTAGTCGACCTTCTTGAATGCCTGCTTCTTGGATTTGCACACAGGGCACTCGTCCGGCGCCTCTCCCTCGACGGTCATCCCGCAGACCTGGCATACCCAGTAGTCCGCATCGGGCGTCTTGCCCAGGTTATCGAGCATTTTCTGATAGAGCGCTGCGTGGATCTTCTCCACGGCGTTGGCGAACTCGAAGCTCCTGAGCGCCCCCGCCATCCCCTCGGCCTTGGCGTCGGCGATCATCTCCGGGTACATCTTCTGGAACTCGTAGGACTCGCCGGAGATGGCCTCCTGAAGGTTCTCCTTCGTGGACTTGACCCCTGCAAGCTCCCGCAGATGGGCGTGGGCGTGCACCGTCTCCGCCTCGGCGGCGGCCCGGAAAAGCCTTGCCGCCTGCTTGAATCCTTCCAACTCGGCCTTCTTTGCGAAGGCGAGGTACTTGCGATTGGCCTGCGACTCGCCTGCAAAGGCGTCTTCGAGGTGCTTTTTCGTCTTTGACATTCTATCCTCCTTCAAGTTGTTCTCGATTGATTTCGCGGTCTTCGGAAAGGGGCATGTAATACGGGACCTGCGACAAACCGCAATATTTTTAATTTTATCAGCCTTTTTTCCTTTTTACAAACTTTTCCAACTCGATCGCGACGAAGGGGATGAAGGACAGGGCCGTGCAGAGGAGAAGCTCGCCGGCCGTGAGGGGCTTCGTGTCGAATATGGGGTTGAGGAAGGGCACGTAGATCACGGCGAGCTGCAACACAACCCCCACGACGATGGCCCCCAGCATGGCCTTGTTGGTGAAAAGCCCCAGCTTGAACAGGGATTCCTTCTCAGAGCGGACGGCCAGGGCCGTCGTCAGCTGACCCCAGACAATGACTGTGAAGACCATGGTCTCCCAATCGTCGTTGCCCGATTTGACCTCCGTGTACTGCACCCCGATGCAGACAGCGGCCATCAGCAGGCCCACCCAGATGCAGAAAACACCCAGCCCGTGGGCGAAGATGCCCTCGCGCGGGTCCCGGGGCGGGCGCTTCATCACCTCGCCCTCGGCAGGTTCCACGGCCAGGGCAAGGGCCGGAAGGCTGTCCGTGACGAGGTTCATCCAGAGGATCTGGATCGGCTGCAGAGGCAGAGGCAGTCCCAGGATGGGGGCCAGGAAGAGCGTCAGGACTTCGCCGGAGTTGCAGGCCAGAAGGTACTTGATGAACTTCCGGATGTTGTCGTAGATCATCCGGCCTTCCTTGATGGCGTTGACGATGGTGGCGAAGTTGTCGTCCAGGAGGATCATGTGGGAGGCCTCCTTGGAAACGTCGGTCCCCGTGATCCCCATGGCGATCCCGATGTCGGCCCGCTTGAGCGCAGGGGCGTCGTTCACCCCGTCGCCCGTCATGGCCACGATCTGCCCCTTGTCCTGCAGCGCCCTGACGATCTTGAGCTTTTGCTCGGGGATCATCCGGGCGTAGACCCGGATGTCCTCCACCTGGCTCTCGAAGTCCTCGAGGGAGAGCCTGTCCAGGTCCCGGCAGGTCATCACCGCACCCCCGTCGTCGACGATCCCGATGCGCCGGGCGATGGAGAGCGCCGTCAGCGGGTGGTCCCCCGTGATCATGACGGGCCGGATGCCGGCGGACTTGCAGAGGGAGACGGCCTGGCGGACCTCCTCCCGGGGCGGATCCAGCATGCCCGTCAGCCCAAGCAGCGTGAGCCCCTGCTCGGCGTTCTCGGGCGACAGGTCATCGGGCACTTCGTTCCAGAGGCGCGCAGCCACGGCCAGGACGCGAAGCCCGTCGCCGGCCATGCGATCGTTCACTCGGATGATCTCGTCGGCATCAAGCGGTGCGAGTTTTCGTTCCGTGAGCACGTTGACGGCCTTTTCGAGCATGACGTCGACGCCGCCCTTCGTGAGGGCCATGTACCCCCCGGGCCAACGGTGGATGGTGGTCATGCACTTTCGTTCCGAGTCGAAGGGGATCTCGGCCACGCGGGGGTGCTCCTTCTCCAGGTCCGCCTTGATAAACCCGTGCTCCCTGGCAACCTGGTATAGGGCGATCTCCGTCGGGTCCCCGCTGACCCCGGTGATGTCCTCGTGGGTGTAGGGAAGCGCATCGTTGCTCAGGGCCAGCGCCTTCAGGAGATGGTCGAATCGGTTGAGCTCGGGGGCATCGCTTTTGAACAGTGTCCCGTTGGCGTAAACCTCCTCCACCGTCATGCGGTTCCAGGTGAGGGTTCCCGTCTTGTCGGAGCAGATGGTTGTGACGGACCCCAGGGTCTCCACGGCAGGAAGTTTCCGGATCAGGGCATTGTGCTCCACCATCTTGCGCGCCCCCAGGGCGAGAGAGATCGTGATGACGGCGGGCAGGGCCTCGGGGATGGCAGCGACTGCCAGAGAGACGGCCGTGAGGAACATGAGAATCGGCGCCTCGCCCCGCAGGAGCCCCACGCCGAAGATGAAGGCACAGATGAGCAGGATCGCCACGGCAATCTTCTTCCCGAAGACGGTGAGGCGCTTCTGGAGGGGTGTTTTGACCTCCTCTTCTGCCTGGAGCATGGTGGCGATCTTGCCGAGCTCCGTCTCCATCCCCGTGCCGATCACAATGCCGGAGCCCCGCCCGTATGTGACGACGGTGCCCTTGAAAACCATGTTCGACCGGTCCCCCAAGGGAAGCAGCGCCTCGTGCAACACCCGGGTGTGTTTCTCCACCGGAACCGACTCGCCCGTGAGGGCCGCCTCTTCGATTTTCAGCACGGCCGCCTCGGTGAGCCGCATATCGGCCGGGACGATGCCCCCCGCCTCGAGAAGCACCAGGTCCCCCGGGACGATCTCCGAGCCGGGAATGGTCGTGACGCGGCCGTCACGAAAAACCAGGGCTACGGGGGCGGCCATCTGCTTCAGGGCCTCCATGGCCTTCTCGGCGCGGTACTCCTGGACTACTCCGATGACGGCATTGAGGATGACGATGACGAGGATGGCAATGGTGTCGGCCAGATCACCCACGAAACCGGACACGACGGCGGCGGCGATCAGGATCAGGATCATGAAATCCCGGAACTGATCGATAACCATCGCCAGCAGCGACCGCTTGCCCTTCTCTACCAGCTCGTTGCGGCCGTATTTCTCGAGTCGCTTGGCGGCTTCTTCCGATCGAAGGCCGTCGATGGGGACGTCCAATTCGGCGAGGACCGCCTTGAGCTCTTTCTGGTGCCAGTCCATGAAACTCCCGCGTCAGAAAGTGGGCTAGCCGTTAGGGATATGATGATTTGCGCGGCTGCAGGCGATAGAAAAAGGGCTGCATGGGCCCGGACCCTTCAGGACCCGTCCGCTGCAGCCCCTCGTGTTGCTGATTCGAGAAGGTTCAAAGGCATCGCCTTGCCCCGGAAGAAATGAGGGGGATTAGACACCCCGGTCAGTCTTACCAGATCGGGCACATTGCCGTCAAGGACGCCGTGCCGGATCGCCCGATCCGGAGCTGCCGAAGACTCCAATCCCGTCATCAAGACTGTAAAAAGACCTGCGCCCTTCGCCTTCAACAGGAAATCCTGTCGTTAAGCTTAAAATCCGTTGATATTCTCCGGCAATGGCGATATTGTGTTTTAATCATGGCATTGGTTGCATTATTCATCATTTTTTGTGGATGGTCGCTGATGGTTTCAGGGAGTACCTATGTACCGTATCGTTATCATTTCTTTGCTTGTTTGCGCCCTTTTTCTATCCGGATGCGTGTCGTACCAGAAGTTTGAGGACCTGCAGCTCGAAAACTCGAAGCTCAACCAAGAGATTCTGCTCTCCCGGCAGCAGAATGAGGCCCTCAACCTAGAGCTGAAACAGTTCAGGGAATTGTCCGATTTCTATTATCAGTCGGGCATGCAGCTCTATACGGAGAAAAAGTACGGCGAGGCCCTGGAGAAGTTCCAGACCCTCGTCGACCGCTACCCGACGAGCCCCCACGCCGCCGAATCCAACGAGAAGATCGCCGAGATCCGGAACCTCGCCCTGAACCACTACCAGAAAATCATCCAGTCCGTGGAAGGGACACGAGACCTGCGGGGAAGAATCGACCTGATCGACCGGGAAATGAAGGCGACCTTCCTGACGAAGGATCTGGCGGACAAGCTCCTCACGCTGCGAGAGAGCCTGCGGGAGGACCTGGAAGGAGAACTGGAGTCACAGAGGGAAATCAGCCGCAATATCCTCATCGAGGATGACCCCATCAAGTCCTGGAAGGTCTACCGCTCCACCCGGACGCTCACCCAGCCGATCGGTGAGGACCGGAAGTTCTTTGTGGAGCTCTACTTCATTCAGCGATACACGGGCAAGAAGTTCTACAAGGTGAAAACAAGGTACCAGGCCCCCGAGTACCTTTCCTACGAGTCCGTCACCCTGCAGGGCCAGAACGGCACGAAGCTGACCATCGACACGATCTACCCGCAGAAGCAGTCCATGGTCGACTCCGACGGAGTGACCGAGTGGTCCGACAACGAGATTGCCGAAGACGACAAGATCACCCGGCTGGCGAAATCCAATTCGATCACGGTGACCTTCAAGGGCGGCAACCGCTACACCTTCGAGATGAACGAACAGCAGCTCACCGCCTTCCGGGAGGTCGTGCGGAAGTACCAGGTTATCAGATAGGGTTTAGGGTCGAGGGTAGAGGCAACAAGGAAAAGAAAGGGACCGGGGAATAAGCTCCCCGGTCCCTCTTTGCTGTCAGATCCTTTCACTCGACCCGCTACCCTCTACCCGCGCCCCCGCGCGCAGCGGCCTTACACGCTACCCTCTACCCGCGTCCCCTTCACTTCCCCTCCAGATTGCCGATGCAGATATCGACGACGAAGGGCCCGTTGGCCGTCTCGAAGGGGATGATGATGCTGGGGCCCCCGAGCACGTGGCTGATGGAGTGATCCTTGCCGGCTACCACGGTGGGGATGGCCGCCGTGATGTTGAAGCCCAGGGTCTCGAGCTCCTTGCGGGCCGCGCCGGAGACCATGTTGGTGATCTCGCCCACGGCGTCCTTGATGTCGCCGTTGAGGCTCTTGATATCCTCTCCCAGCATGTTGGAGACGATTTTCAGGATGCTGCCCTCGCTGAAGCTCAGCGCGAGCGATCCCCGGGCCGAGCCGGTCAGGCCGATGATCCCCGAGATGTCGCCCCGGGCGATCGAGTCCTTCTTGAGAAAGGGCTTACCGGCGTTCGGCTCCACGAAGGCCATCGTTTTCAAGACGTGAACGGTCCCGTTCAGGAACGGGTTGATGAATCGAACGTCCATAATTGATCCTCGTCCTTCTTATGCCGCCAGGTTTTTGACGATCTTCTCGATCTTTTCGTTGAGCACTTCGGCGGTGAAGGGTTTCACGATGTAATTGCTCACGCCCGCCTTCACGGCCGCCACGACGTTGTCCTTCAGGGCTTCCGCCGTGACCATGAGGAACGGCAGTTCCTTCAGCTCCTCATCGGCCCGGACGGCCTTCAGGAGCTCGAGCCCGCTCATGTTGGGCATGTTCCAGTCGGAGATGACGAAATCGACCGGCTGGGACTTCAAAAGCTTGAAGGCCGCCGCGCCGTCCTCGGCCTCGGCGACATTCTCGAAGCCGCCCTGTTTGAGCAGGTTCCGAATGACCTTCCGCATGGTGGCGAAGTCGTCAACGATGAGGATCTTGAGATTCTTGTTCACGTCCATAGGTTTCTCCCGTATTCGGCTTTGATATCGGAAACTGGTTCACCCGGGCCGGGGGCCCGTAAATGTCAATTCGCCTCGGCCATCTCGAAGAGGCCCTCGGGATCGAGGATCAGGCCCACGTTGCCGTCGCCGAGGATGGCGCCGCCGGAGACGCCCTTAATGCGCTTGAGGCTCTCGCCGAGGTTCTTGATGACGACCTCCTCCTTGCCGAGGATCTCGTCGACGAGCAGGCACTTGGAGCGCTTCTCACCTTCCATGACCACCAGGGTGGCCTCCCAGGGGTTGCGGTTTGCCGGCTCGATGTCGAAGAGCTTGTGAAGCCGCACCAGCGGCAGAAGCCGCCCCATGACGTTGATCGTCTCCGCCTCCCCGACGATGCAGTTGTAGGCCGCGCGGTCCGGGCGGATGAGCTGGCGGATGGCCACGGTGGGCAGGATGTAGCGTTCGCTTCCCACCTTCACGATCATGCCGTCGATGATGGCCATGGTAAGCGGGAAACCGGTGACAAAGGTTGTCCCCTTGCCCTCGGCGCTCTGGATGTCCATCTTGCCGCGAAGCTTCTCCACGGCCGACTTGACCACGTCCATCCCCACGCCGCGGCCCGAGACGTCGGTGATCTTCTCGGCCGTCGAGAAACCGGGCAGCAGGATAAGCCGGTTGACTTCCTGGTCCGTCAGGGCATCCGTCGGGCCGATGAGCCCGTTCTTGATGGCCTTCTGGCGGATCTTTTCCCGGCTGAGGCCGCGGCCGTCGTCGGAGATCTCGATGACGATGTTGCCCCCCCGGTGGAAGGCCTTGAGCTTGATGGTGCCCTTTTCCGGTTTTCCCGCCTTGATGCGGTCTTCCGGCATCTCCATCCCGTGGTCCACGGCATTGCGGATCATGTGGACGAGCGGGTTGTAGATCTCGTCGACCATGTTGCGGTCGATTTCGGTGTCTTCTCCCACGGTGAGAACGTTGACGAGCTTCCCCGAATTCTTGGAGAGGTCCCTCACGAGCCGGGACATGCGCTGGAAGGTCTGCTTGATGGGGATCATCCGCAGGACCGTCGAGGAGCGCTGCAGCTCCGAGGTAATGCTCTCCAGCTGGGCGATGTCCCGGACGATTTTCCGGTCCCCGAGACTCTGAAGGGCTGCGCTCTGCCGGATCATGGACTGGGTGATGACGAGCTCGCCCACCATGTCGATGAGGTCGTCGAGTTTCTTGATGTCCACGCGGATCGTGTTGGAGTCGGTCACCTGCTGGGCCTGCTTGCGCAGGGCACGGGACACGTCCTTGGGCGAGGCGATCCCCTCCGAGATGAGCGTCTGGCCCAGCTTCCGGGGCGGCGGGATCTGGGAGCGCTCGAGGGCCTCCTGCAGCTCATCCTCGTTGATGACCCCCTCCTCCACGAGGATGGTCCCGAGCTTCTTGGGCTGCTTGGGCAGATCGGCTCCCTGCTCGGCGAGCTTGATGCGCCGCACGATGTCCGAGGTGTCGATCAGCTCCGTGGCCTCCCGGCCTTCCTGATCGTCCCGGAGCTGGCCGATCATGGCCTTCAGGGTGTCCGAGCCGTCGAGGATGAGGTCGATGAGCTCCGGCGTGACGGCCAGGGCCTCGTTTCTTGCCTTGTCCAGCAGCGTCTCCAGGTCATGGGCGAGCGTCCGGATCCCGTCCAGGTTGAGAAAACTGGCCACGCCCTTGACGGAGTGGAAAGGCCGGAAGATGGCATTGATGTAGTCCTTGTTGTCGGGCTCCTGTTCAAGGTTGAGGATGTTCATCTCGATCTCGCCGATGTACTCGAGGCCCTCGGTGATGAAGTCTTTCAGGAGCGACTCGTCCTGGACGCGGTCCTTCCCTGCCGCCTCGGTCACCGGGGACGCCTCTGCGGCCGGGGCTGCCGTTTGCGCCCCATTGGGCTCCGTCTCCAGGGGAGTGCCCATGCAGGAAGCCAGTTCGCCCATGAAGCCGTCGACGCTCCCGTCGTAACGGCCCGCATTGCAGTATCCGTCGGCCACGGCCTGTAAAAGCACGATGCCCCGCTCGAACAGGCCGAAGCCCACGGCGGCATCGACGGCCTCGAGGACCACCTTCTCCAGCAGCTGGCCGAGCCCCCCGGCAAGCCGGCTGATTTCCCCGGCATGGAGCGTCTCGGCATGGCCCGTGACCGTTTCGATCTGGTTGAGAAACTGCCCCGCCGTCGGGATGTCGATCTCCTTCTTCTCCAGGAAGAGGAAACTCGATGCCATTTCGTCGATCTCGCGTCTCAGTTCAGCGTAATCCATGTCACATCATCCTCACCAGCTCCGGGGCGATCTGATCCAGGGGAAGCACCCTGTCCGCGCCGCCGAGCTTGATTGCTTCCTTCGGCATGCCGAAGACCACACAGGAATTCTCGTCCTGGGCGATGGTCTTCGCCCCCGCTTTCTTCATTTCCAGCATCCCCGCCGCCCCGTCGGCGCCCATTCCCGTGAGGATCACGCCGATCGCATTGGCGCCGGCGTACTGGGCCGCAGACTTGAACAGCACGTCCACCGCAGGCCGCTGGTGGTGCACCATGGGGCCGTCCTTGACCTCCACGTAATAGCGGGCCCCGCTGCGTCTCACGATCATATGGTAGTTCCCCGGGGCGATGAGCACCGTGCCCTGCGTCACTGAGTCGTTGTTTTTCGCCTCCTTCACCGACATCTGGCACAGCCCGTTGAGACGCTCGGCGAAGGCCGTCGTGAAATTCGCCGGCATGTGCTGCACGACGACGACGCCTGGGGAGTTGACGGGCATCCTCGTGAGCACGGCCTTGAGGGCCTCCGTGCCCCCCGTGGAGGCGCCGATCGCGATGAGCTGGTTCGTCGTCTGGGCCAGGGCCCTGATCGGCTCCGGCGGACCCCCGTTGTCGGGCCCGTCGCTTTGATGTTTCACGATCCGTGCCCGCGAGGCCGCCCGGATCTTCTCGACGAGCTGGGCGCTCATATCGCCCACCGTGTAGGCCGCTCCGGGCTTTGCGATCACCTCCACGGCGCCGATGTCGAGGGCCTCCAGCGTCAGTTTTCCACCTTTCGGCGTCAATGAACTTACGATGATGACGGGCAGCGGGTAGTGCTTCATGAGCTTGCGCAGAAACGTGATCCCGTCCATGCGGGGCATCTCGATGTCGAGGGTGACCACGTCGGGCTTGAGCATGACGATCTTGTCCCGAGCCACGTAAGGGTCGGGCGCCGTCCCCACGATCTCCATGTCGGGGTACTTCGAGAGTTCCTCCGAGAAGATCTTGCGGACGATGGCCGAATCGTCGACGATGAGTACTTTAATCTTGTTCAACGCTCAGAAACCTCTGCCCAACTGAATTACGCTCGAGTCCATCTATCGCTGCTGCCTTGCTTCAGGGTATCGGGAAATCCAGACCTCCCCTTCCTCCCCTCTACCCTCTACCCTCTACCCTCTACCCTCGATTTCGAGGATGACCCCCATCTTCCCGGCCTCGCAGTCGAAGTCGAAGGTTACGACGCTTTCCGACGCGGCCGGCGGCTGACCCGGTCTGGCCGAAAACTCGGGCAGCGACATGTTGAACTTCTTCGACGCATCGAGGTTGACGAGAAAATTCCCGCAAACCATGTTGACGGCCTCTTTTGCGCTATCTTCCACGTGCGGCTCCGTCACATCGCCGTTGCCCAGCCCGAGCATATTCCGGACCATGAGCCGGGCCACCGGGCGGGCAAACCGGATGCGGAGCACCCCCCGGCGCGGTCCGTCGAAACGGATCGCGGCCTCGCAGTCATGGACCGGGGCCCGCCCGCCGGGCTCGAGAAAGATGAAAAACATCCTCTCGAAGACCTCAAAAATCGACTCCGTCAGGACCCCTTTCAGGTTTTCCATACTCCCCCCTGTCATCGAAACCGAGCACCCCGAGGAGCATCTTCCTCAACTCCTCGGGTACAAAAGGTTTGCGGATGAAGCCTTTCGCGCCCAGTTCGAACGCGGTTTTCATGTGCGCCTCGCTGGCATCCGTGGTCATCATCACCACGGGGATATTCTTCATGAGGGCATCCCCGCTCATTCTCTGGAGCAGCTCGAGGCCGTTCATCTCCGGCATGTTGATATCGAGGATCACCGCGTCAACCCAGTTGCCGCCCAGGACATCGAGGGCCTTGAGGCCGTTGTCCGCCTCCAGGATCTGGTTGGTCTGCAGTCCCGTGAGGCCCACGATCTTTTTCACGACGGTCCGCATCGAATTCGAGTCATCGACAATGAGCAGGTTGAAGGCCATGGTTCCCTCCGTTTATCCTCTCCCGCTTTCCTTTTGTTCCGAAACGATACTGACCAGTTCGCGCGCGCCCTGCAGCTTCAGGTGAAGCTCGGCCATCATGAGCTCGAGATCCCGCTGCTTGAGTTGAAACCGCCCGGCCACGTCCCCGACGGAGCGGTAGGCCAGCGCATCGGTCCCGACGCCGATGCCCATGCTATGGCAGACCTGGTTTGACAGGTAGACGATCCAGGGCACGGCATCGCCGTCGGCAAGCAGGTCCGGCCGGTGGTGGAAGGCGATGGCCTTGAGGATCTCGTCGGGGAATTTCCAGATCAGGGCAATCTCCCCGCCCAGCTCGGCGTGGTTGACGCCGATGACCTCTTCCTCGGCCTCGAGGAAGGAGTGCTTCTTGCTCTCCACGAGTTCCTGGATTTTCCACCAGGACTCCTGGACGAACTCGCCCAGGACCACCTTGCCGATGTCGTGCAGCACCGCGGCCGTGAAGAGCCGGGAATCGTCGGGGCGCGAAATCCTGGCCGCGCAGATCTGCGCCATCAGCGCCACTGCCACGGCATGCTCCCAGAGCTCCCCGCCCTTGACGTCGTAGCCCTTGGCGGTGCGGAAATACCGGGAAAGCCCCGAGGCCATGACGGCCCGCAGGACGTTCTTCTTGCCCATGTGCATGATGGCGTCGTTGACGTTGTCCACGGGCCGGCGAAGGCCGAAGTAAGCGGAGTTGCAGATCCGAAGGATGTTGGCCGTGATGGCCTGGTCGAGGCGGACCACGGCGACCAGCTCCGTGAGCGACGAGTCGGGGTCGTTTGCCAGCGTCATCACCTTCCGGATCGTAGCCGGGAAGGGCGGAAGCGTCTTGATGGACTTCAGGATCCGTTTGTTGATCTTCATAGCTCCTCCATCTGGCCGCCCGCACGCTTGATGTAGAACTTCCCCGTGCCGAGATCGATCCGCACGGTGCGATTGAAGTTCTTCCCCGTGTCCTCGGCGTCGATGAGGACGTTGTTGCTCCAGAAGAGCTTCCGCATGGCCATGATGTTCTTCTGCCCGATCCGGAAGAAGTTCGACTCGTCGAGGATGCTGGCACCGCCGGCCACCTTCACGACCATCCGTTTCTTGTCCGCGCCCATCTTGTAGCAGGACTTGAACAGAAGCGGGATGCCCGTGTCGGCAAACATGGCGGGCGTTTCCTTCGCCTTGGCGGCATCGAGGGTCGAGTCGGGGAGCATGTAGTGCAGAAGCCCCCCCACCTTTGCCGCCGGGTCGTAAACGGCCACGGCAATGCAGGACCCCAGCGCGTAGGTGACCATGCAGTCCGCGGGGTTGCTGCTGACCTTGAGGTCCGATATGCCGACAACGAGATCCGCCATAGGTCCTTACTTCCGGTACAGGCTCGGCTCGAGATACTTGAACGCATGGTTGAGCCCCGTGAGGCTCTCGGAGTGGCCGATGAACAGGTAGCCGCCCTTCGCGAGCCGGCTGTGGAAACGGGTCACGAGGCCTTCCTGGGTCTTCTTGTCGAAGTAGATCATCACGTTGCGACAGAAGATGACGTCGAAGGGATCGCCCGCCGCCATGGGATCCATGAGATTGAAGCGCTGGAAGGCGACGAGATCCCGCACGTCCTTCTTCACCCGGTAGTGCCCGGCCGAGTTCCCCTGGCCGACCTGGAAATACTTCCGCAGCAGATCGGGAGGGATCGCCTTGACCCGGCCGGCCGGATAGATTCCCTGCTCGGCCTTCTTCAGCACCCGCGTCGAGATGTCCGTGGCCAGGAGGCGCAGCTCGGCATTGAGTCCCTGGGCGGCCTCGAGGGCCGTGATGGCCATCGTGTAGGGCTCCTCTCCCGTGGAGCAGCCGGCGCTCCAGAGACGCAGACGGGGCTTGCCGCGCGGGGTTTGCTCGCGAAGCAGGGACGGGACGATCCGGGCGAGGGCCCGGAAATGGCCGTCCTCCCGGAAAAAGCTCGTCAGGTTCGTCGAGAGGGAATCGATCATGGTAATGAACTCGTCGGTCCCCTCGCCCGTCTTCACATATTCAAAATAATCGGCGAAAGACCTGAAGTTCCCCTCGCGGATCCGCTTGCTCAGCCGCGCCTTGACGAGTTCCTTCTTGCCGTCGTGCAGATGGATGCCGCAGTGGCTGTACACCAGCTGGCTGATCTTTTCGAATTCGATGTCGCGCAGTTCCAGCATCATGCAATGTTACAATCGTCCCGGGGCGCCCTTCCGGGCGCCCCGTTTCCTTTCCTCAGAAGTCCTTGAAATTTCCCTCCCCGAAGGGGATCACCTCTTCGGGCCTCGAGGGCTTGCGGCTGCCGGATGCACCGGGGGATTTCGCACGGGGAGCCTTCAGGCGCTCGATGAAAGGGGCCATCCGGACGGATCCGGCTTTCTGCACAGGCTCCCCAGGCTCCTTGCCGGCGCCCTTCGAGCCCCCGCTTCCGACGATGCGCATGATTTCCCCGGCGACCTCTTTCATCTGCTCGGCCTGGGCGTTCATCTCCTCGGAGGCCGAGGCCGACTCTTCGGCGTTGGCAGCCGTCTGCTGGGTCACCTTGTCCATCTCGGTGACGGCCTTGTTGATCTGGTCGATCCCCTGGGCCTGCTCGCTGGAGGCCGCGGCGATCTCGGCCACCAGGCCCGCCACCTTGGCGGCGCTCTTGGAGACCTCCGAGAAGGCCCCGCCCGTCCGCTCCACGAGCTCCGAGCCTTCCTTGACCTTCTTCACCGTCCCCTCGATGAGCACCGAGGTGTTCTTGGCGGCCTCGGCGGCACGCATCGCGAGGTTTCTCACCTCGTTGGCCACCACGGCAAAGCCCGCACCGGCCTCGCCGGCACGCGCCGCTTCCACGGCGGCATTCAGGGCCAGGAGGTTGGTCTGGAAGGCGATCTCGTCGATCGTCTTGATGATCTTGGAGGTCTCGTCGCTCGCCTTCGAGATATCCACCATGGACTGGGTGAGCTCCGTCATGGAGCCGTTGGCCCGCTCGACCATCTGTTTCGATTCTTTCATGAGATTGTCGGCCGTCGATGCGTTGTCGGCGTTCTGCTTGGTCATCGACGACATCTCCTCGAGCGACGAGGAGGTCTCCTCGATCGAGGCGGCCTGCTCGGAGGCCCCTTCGGCCAGCGACTGGCTCGCCGAGGACACCTGGCTCGAGGCGGAGACAACCTGTTCGGCGGCCTCGGAGAGGCTGGTTATCGCACGGTTGATCGGTCGCGTGATGGAGCGCGCAACCAGGATGCCGGCAAACACCATGAGGGACCCGACGATGGCAAGGATCGCCATAATCGACCACTCCGTGTTCCTCACCGCGGCAAGCGCGATCTCCCGGTCCTTGCCGATGAAGAGCATGCCGATGACCTTCCCCGAGGCATCCTTCAGGGGCCAGTAAGCCGTGCTGTAATCCTTCCCGAGGATCTTGTTGATGGCCAGGAAGCGCTGTCCCTTGGCGAGGACCGTGTCGAGGACCTTCGGGTTGTCCATCTTCGTGCCGATGACCCGCTGGCCGTCCTTCATGAGCGTCGTCGTTGCGCGCGTGTCGCCCTGGAAAAGGGTGCACTCGATGCCGAACAGCTTCTTGACCTCTTCGACTACGGCGTGGTCTGCCGGGGTGAGATCCACGCCCGTCGTGACGGAGCCCACGACCTTGTCGCCGATCTTCACCGGGGCGCCCGCCCTCAGGGAAAACTTCACCACGGTCCCTTCCTCGATTCCCGTGGAGGCCTCGCCCGCCAGGGACTTCTTCACGTTGGGCTGGCTCAGGACGCTGTCGCCCACCTTCTCCGAGTGGCCGCGGCCCACCACGTTGCCGTTCTTATCGGCAATCGTGATAAACCCGGCCTGCGAGTCGCGCATGACCTCCTTGCCCAGTTTCTGGACGAAGGCCGTATCGCCCTTCTCGATTGCCTCGGCAAGGACCTTCCGGGATGCCGTCAGCTTCGCCGCGGCGGACATTCTCGCCGTTATGCTGTCGAAGTGGAGCTGCACGGCGTCGGCCTGCCTCCCGATTTCCTGCTGCGTCTGATCCTGAAACCCCTTGTCCACAAAGTAATAGGTGCTCGCGAACAGACACGCGCCGACCGTAAAAACGGCGGTGACAACCAGACCGATGATCTTCGTTGACAGAGACACTTTTTTCATACCTACACCTCTTCGCGACTGTATTGATCCTCAGGCCATGTGACGGATCGCGACGAGGTCCTCGCTGTTGAGCACCTTGTCGATATCGAGCAGGATCTTGATTCCGCCTGCCGCCTTGGCCATGCCCAGGATGAAATCCGTGTTGAGCCGCACCCCGAAGGTGGGCGTGTTCTCGATGTCGGCCCCCCGGATGTTGAGCACCTCCGAGACGGCATCCACGACGATCCCCATCATGATGGAGCCGTTCGCCCCCGCCACCTCCACGACGATGATGCAGGTGCGCTCCGTGTAAGCCGCAGCCTCCAGGGCAAACCGAAGCCGCAGGTCCACGACGGGGATCACCTTGCCGCGAAGGTTGATCACGCCCTTGACGAACCCGGGGGTCTGGGGGACGTGGGTCACGGCCATCATCCCGATGATCTCCTTGACCTTCAAAATCCCGATCCCGTATTCCTCGCCGGCAAGCGAGAACGTCAGATATTTCCCCTCCCTTCCCGGGATCCCGGCAAGGGTGCTTTCCTGTTTTTCCATCAGTTCCGTCTGCATCGCCTGATTGCCTCCTTGTATTCCTTGAAGCTGCATCCCGATCGAGACTCCGCTCGAACCAAACCCTTTTGAATCGAAAGGCCGGGACCCGCGCCCGGCCTGCTGAATCGCTGAATCTAAGAGCGCGCCTGGATTCCGTTGATCCTGTCCGCAGGGATGTCGAGGGCCTTTACGATCGTGTCATAGAGCTTCTTCACATCGACGGGCTTCGTCATGTAGTCGAGGAATTTGCCCCGTTCGTCCTCTGTGAGATACTCCGGGTACCCCGTCAGGATGATGATCTGGACGTCGCGGTGCATTTTGCGGATCTTTTCTGCAAGTTCGAGACCATTGAGGTTGGGCATCACGATGTCGAGCAGGATCAGATCCGGCTTCTCCTCGCCGATGTGCAGGACCGCCTCGAGCCCGTTCGCGTATGTTTTCAGGGTGCAGTGCCTGTTGAGCCCCAGTCCCTCGAAGGCATTCTCCATGAAAGTAAGGATGTTCTCGTCGTCGTCGATGGCCATGACGACTTTCTTTTGGGACGGCCCCCTGGACGGCGTCTTGCCGGCCTCCGTCGCCCCGAAGTCTGCCCCCTGCAGTTTTTCGAGGGACATATCGCCGAAGCCGAACTCCCGCTTGAGCCGCTCAACCTCGACCAGCGGGATCTTGAGATGCTTGCCCACCTTGTAGCCCTTTACCATCCCCTCTTTCACCCAGCGGTAGATGGTGACCCGGTTGACGTTGAAGAGATCGGCCACCTCGGACGTGGAAAAAAACATTTTCGCCATGGAACACCTCTCGATTCGGGTTTGGTTCGAAATACTATAGCAACATATAAATCCTGTGCAACACCTGCACTTGTTTTATCGACCGGAGATGGAAAAACTTTAGACAGGGAACGAAGAAACGAGGACCGAGGACCGAAGATCGAGGTTCGAGGAAGGAAAAGATGGAACTGGCAACAGGATTGTTAAAACAGGTGCTATGGTTGCGGTATGCAGAGGAGAATATAATAAATGAAGAATAACAGGGGGTTGTAAACCTACACCCTACACCCTACACCCTACACGCTTCTTCACGAGGCTGCATGCTCCGATTCGGCCGGCTTGTACCCCTGGCCGTTGCAGTCGAGCCGGTGAATCTGGCCGGGCCCTTTCTGTTTGGCCAGATGCATGGCCCCGTCAGCCGTCCAGACAAGCTCCCAGGGGTCTGTCGACGAGGCCACGTGTTCCTTTTTAAGGGTGCTCACCCCGATGCTGGCCGAGAGGGTTTTCTCCTGCTCCCCGCAGTGGAATGAGTGAGCCTCGAGGCGGACCCGGATGCGCTCGGCCGCCGTCTTTGCCGCTCTCTGCCCTGCGTTGCCCAGCAGAATGACAAACTCGTCGGCGCCGAATCGGACCAGCACATCCTCCCTGCGGCAAAGACCCCTCAGCAGGGTGGCCGTGTCCCGGAGAACCCTGTCACCGATGAAGTGACCGTATTGCTCATTGACAGCTTTGAAGTGGTCGATATCGATGAAGAGACACGACAGAGACGAGCCCGCCCTTCTGGCCCGCGAGAATTCCTCCTCGAGGCGCGGCTGCAGGTACCAGCGATTGTGAAGACCCGTCGTCGGGTCGATAAAGTTGATCTTTTCCAGCTCCGCCACGCGAGAGCGAAGCCTCAGGCTCTCGACCAGGAGCTCCTTGTTCTTCCGGGTAAGTGTCTTGTTGTTCTCGACGAGCCACTCGAAGAGGAAGCTCTTTTCGTCGAAGTTCAGTTCTGCCCTGCCGCCTTCCCCGTCATCCATGATTGTTTCGTGCCCTTCCCCGGCTCAAGTTGTCCTTCATGATTACCGATAAGAGATTAGCACATTCTGTGCCACAGGGGGCGCCCCATCCGGACCTGAAACCGGCCGGGCAGCGGTTCACCGGTCAAGCTCATGGAAACCCTTCACACAGCACCCTCAATCGGCATGGACGAAGCCATCGTCAGAGAACGGGCAACCGAGATTTCGAGAACCCTGGCAAACTGCCGAAAGTTTCTCGCCCAGGGAAACGTCTTCGCCTGCCTGACCGGCTTCAAGGACGCCATGGAGAGGATGGTCGTCACCCGCATGCTTCCCCAGGACGAGAAAGACCTGCAGGAAGGCATCAACGATCTTCAGCGGCAGCTCATGGCGAGCACCGCCTTCAAGAACACCTTCGGCCCCGTCACGTTCCAGGAGAACGAAAACGAGACGACGCTCTCTTTCGTCCGGCAGCTCGTCAACGTCTCCGAGGAGGAGATCGCCCGGAAACTCGCCGACGGTGAGGGAAGCCAGGAAAACCGGGCCCTCATGATCATGCGGCTCATCGACAAGGGGGAGCACGAAAAGGCCCGGGCCCTCATCGGCACGAACGAGGATCTCCTGGGCTTCATCCTCCAGACCTACAACGCCCTGGGCATCCAGGCCCGCAAGGACGGGGATTTCGACAAGGCCGTCACGGAACTCAAGAAGGCCCTCTCCGTCGCCCCCGACGACGAAGGCATCCTCTACAACCTCGCCCGGGCTTACGCTGCCAAAAAAGAAAAGAAACCGGCCGTCGAATCCATCCAGAAGGCCCTGAAGATCAACCCCGCCTTCACCGAGGCCCAGACCCTCCTGAATCACCTCCAGCAGAACGCCGGCTGATCGTTGAAACACTTGACCGGCCCTGGTTTCCACGAATCTGCCGATCTCTACGGACCATTTTCCCTTTCAGG
>Ga0208980_10000299_pt1 | contig 26938 bp, 23 predicted proteins | sample WetSurMetagenome_3_FD_187993 | JGI IMG/M metagenome (GOLD analysis project Ga0208980, IMG submission 187993) | Wetland microbial communities from Twitchell Island in the Sacramento Delta, sample from surface sediment Aug2011 Site A1 Bulk (version 2) | ecosystem: Environmental > Aquatic > Marine... | reverse complement strand
AGAAGGCCGAGAAGGTCCTCTTCCGCTGGTCCCTCGACTGGCCGTCCATGGAAAAGGGCCATGAAGGCAAGGCCGAGAGGCGCCGCGGCGTCGACGTGATGCACTTCCGGGACGGCAAGATCATCAAGAAGTACACCTATTCCAAGACCACCCTGGAGATCGGCGGGAAGCGCGTGAAGCTCTCAGCCGGAAACCCCTGAGTCTCCTTTCTCCCCTGTCCCCCGGATCGGAAAACCCCGTGATCAGGAAAGGCGCCTGTTGCGCAGCTCGCGGCCGCGCGTTGCGATGAACAGCAAGACGATGTTCACGACGATGAGCACCAGCAGGGCGCTCGAGAAGAGGTAGACCGTTCCCAGCGACCAGCGGGTCGAGACCCAGCCGACGAGGAACACGGCGAGGGCACCCACGCCGAAGATGAGGATGGCCGCAAGGCCGTAGCCGGTGCTTCGCCAGCGCGGGGGCGTGAAGGTGGCGATGAGGCTGTTCTCGATGGGCTGGATCCCCAGGGCGAAGAACACATAGGCTGCCGCTGCGACAACGAGATATTGATCGCTGAGAAAAGCCATCAGAAGCGCAAGCGGCAGGATGGCCGCGTTGAACACGATGTAGAGCCGCCTCAGCTCGTAACGGTCTGCAATCTTTCCGCCATAAATCTGGCCGAAAATCCCGGCGACGTAGATTACAGACGTGAGGGCGGCCGCGGCCATGGTCGTCGTGGCGGCCACAGTGGGGATGTTCAGCAGATCGTGCAGGGCAACGGCGAGAAAGCCGGCCTTGAATTCGAGGTAGGCGGGCAGGGCCACGATGTTGATCCGGTAAACAAGACCGCCCAGCGTGACAATCCAGAAGAAGAGGATCACGGTGCCCAGGGGGAAGGCATTGTTGTTCGCTCCACCGCTGCCGACCGCGTTTTGCTGCACAAGAGGAGTCTCGTCAATCTTGATGAAGATCAGGGCCACGCCCCACAAGAGGCTTACGATACCCATGACGGCATAGGCCACCTTCCAGCCAGCCAGCCAGTTGAGCATCCCCGCCAGGAAAGGTCCCACGATGAGCCCGATGGTGCCCGCCACGCTGAAGAAACCGAGAGCCGCCCCCCGGTTTTTCGCCGTGTGGGAGATGAGGCCCATGCCCGCCGGGTGGCAGATGCAGGAGAAAAGACCGACGACGGCCAGCGACCACATGATGCCCTCGGGCGTTGACGACAGGGCCGTGAGGAAGGAGCCCGCGGCGCAGCCGAAAAAGCCGATCATGAGGGCGAGCCGATTGCTGAAGTGATCGGCGAAAAACCCCCAGGGAAGCGCGCAGAGGCCGAACATGAGATACATCGGAAACCCCAGTGCGAGGACGTCCTTGAGGCTCATGTTCAGCGACAGCGTCAGCGGGATGGCGAGCGCAGGGAAGGCGATCTCGTAGAAGTGGAAGAGGAAGTGAGACGCCACGGGGAAGAGGAGGATCTTCTTTTCGTTGCTGATCATTTTGCTGCATCCCGCCGGAAGTGTAGCCTGCCGGAAACATACGGGAGGGGCTGCGAAAAAGCAAGTCGGAAGAGCCGCGAATCCGCTTTGCAAGAAGCAGTCGGTCGTGTATGATTTGTCCGTTTGACGATGGAGCCCTTATCATGGAAACGGATCAGAGGAAAAGACAGGTTGCGCTGCTGTCGGTCATCTCCAACACGACGCTCGTCGTGCTGAAGCTCGCCGTGGGCCTTGCGATCAGCTCCGTCTCTGTTATTTCCGAGGCCATCCACTCCGGCGTCGATCTCATCGCCGCGGCGATTGCTTATTATTCCGTCCGCACCTCCGGCATCCCCGCCGACCGGGAGCACCCCTTCGGGCATGGCAAGATCGAGAACATTTCCGGGACTGTCGAGGCGATCCTCATCTTTCTTGCCGCCGGCTGGATTATCTTCGAGGCGGCGCAGAAGATCGTCCGCCCGGAGCCCCTGGAGATGGCCGCCTGGGGCGCCGCGGTCATGCTCCTGTCGGCTGTCGTCAACACGTTCGTCTCCCGGAAGCTCTTCCGGGTGGGGAAGGAGACCGATTCGGTGGCCCTGATCGCCGACGGGTGGCACCTGCGGACCGACGTGTACACCTCGGCCGGCGTCATGACCGCCCTGGCCGTCATCTGGGCCGCAGATCTCTTTGCCCCGGAAGTCAACCTGCACTGGGTGGATCCCGCGGCGGCCATCGGGGTGGCCCTGCTCATCATCAAGGCGGCCTGGGATCTTACGCAGCAGTCGGCACGCGACCTGCTGGACGTTCAGCTGCCGGGCGAAGAGATCGCGTGGATCGAATCGCTGATTCTGCAGCGAAAACCCGTCGTGAAGGGCTACCACCAGCTGCGAACCCGGAAGGCCGGGAACTTCCGTTTCGTCGAGTTTCACATCATGGTGGATGCGCAGATGACCGTCGAGGCCTCCCACCGCATCACGCAGGAGTTCGCCCGGGAGATCCGGGAGCGCTTCCCGGGCGCGAGCGTCACCACCCACGTCGAGCCCTGCGACGGGTCCTGCAGCAGGCGATGCCTGGAGGGATGCCTGCTGACGGAGGCGGAGCGAAGCGTCGTCGCAACCAGGACGGTGACGTGACAGGCATTGTCCGTCGAGCGTTGTTGTCCAGGTTCCATTCCTGATGGATTTCTGATATGTTATAGCCCGCTCAAAGGATGGGGAAGGAGGCGGAAAAAATGAGAAGGAACATCGTTTCGGCCTGCGTCGTGATCCTGGTGGTCCTGGTTTCCGGCTGCGCCTCGCTCTTCTGGACGGGGGAGAAGCCGCACGTCGACATCGTCAACGTCACGCCGAAAGAGATGAGGCTCCTGGAGCAGACGTTCCTGCTGGAGCTCCGCATCCAGAACCCCACGGAAACGGACCTGGACATAACCGGCATGTCCTTCGAGCTGGAAATCAACGGGCAGCCCTTTGCACGGGGGGTCTCCAACCAGAGCGTGAAGGTGGAGCGCCTCAGCACGAAGGTCGTCCAGGTGGAGGCCTACACGGGGCTCACCAGCATCCTGCGGCAGCTCTCGGAAGCGAGAAAGGGCAGCTACGCCTCGGGGTTCAAGTACCGGCTCAAGGGGTCGATTCACACTGGCGCTCCATCCTTCCGGATTCCCTTCGACGAGACGGGGGAGTTCAAATAAAGCAGTGATCCGTGGCTAGTGGCCAGTGACCAGTGAATGAAAAAGGGGCCCGGGACGGATGAGACAGGTTTTCAGGTCGGGACGTGTCCTTATCCATTTTCTAAAGTGCGCCGGAAGAGTGCATTCATCAGTGTGAAACACGCGCTACCACCGGGTCGACCCGACGGGCATATTCCCATCGGTTCATTCTGTGTTTCAGGATAAAATCAGCGCCCTGGTAGTATGCCATGGCTTCCAGAGAGAGAGGGTCGGCAGCCGTGCCGCTCGCGATCTGGTTCTGCGTGAGGGGCTTTTCCATCACGTCAATTTTTTTCCGGGGCGACAGAATCACCAGCTTTTCGTCCTTGTACAACCCCAGCTTCTGATAATTGCCGATCAGGGCCCTCTCCGTAAAATCTTCCCTCAAGATATCGTTGCCCCAGAAATGACTTTCATAGTTGAATCCCAGCAGCGCAAGAAGAGTCGGGGCAATGTCGATCTGGCTGGACGTCTTGGCGATCTCCCTCGGTTCGATATTCTTCGGGGAATAGATGAACAGGGGGATGTGGTATTTCCTGACCGGCAGCCCGACCTCGCCGGCACTGCCGGCACAATGATCGGCGACAACAACAAATACGGTATCGTCGAACCATTTCTGTTTCTTTGCAGACGCGATAAACTCCTGCAAGGCATAATCGGTATATTTGACGGCGCCGGATCGGCCTGTTCCGGATGGAATGTCAATTTTTCCTTCCGGGTACGTAAAAGGCCTGTGGTTGCTTGTGGTCATGACGTGATAAAAAAAGTGACTGCCCCTGCCGTATGCGGCATCGGCCTCCCTCAGGGTTTTCCGGTACAGGTCTTCGTCTGACACGCCCCAGGCGTTCTTGAATGTGACCTCGCTGCTTTTCAGATCCGTCTGGTCTATGATCCGATAGCCGTTTCCGGAGAAAAAAGCGTTCATGTTGTCAAAGTATCCCCTGCCCCCGTACAGGAACGCGACATCGTATCCGCGGTTTTTGAATTCGAAGCCCAGGTTGTAGATGTGTTTATTGTCCGGCCGCTTTACCAGAGAGCGACCGGGCGTGGGCGGGAGGGAAAGCGTGATTGCCTCCAGACCCCGATCAGTCCGGGTCCCCGTGGCGAAATGCTGGGTGAAGAACAGGCTCTCTTTCTGCAGGCCGTCCATAAAGGGGGTGATGTGCTCCCCATTGCCGAATCGGGTCAGGAACTCAGCGCTCAGGCTCTCAATGGAGATTAAAATAACGTTGAGTTGCCGTTCCTTCCCCCCTGGTCGGATGCGCCGCGAGATGTCGAACAGATCCCCCTCCTCCGGGTTTTTCGATACGGATCGTTTCGACAATCCGGACAATTGGTTGTCATCCCCTCTGACATAAAACGTTTCATAATCCAGGGTGTTGTTCCTGAAAGCGCCGACCAGTTGATAGGGCCCATTGGAGGCCAGCTCCCTTGCGTAATTGTTTACGAAAGAGTCCCGGGGGGCTTGCCCGACGAAATAAAACGAGGCAAGGGACGCCAGCAGGATGGAGGATGCGATGAACAGCCTTTTTCGAAAACTTTCCTGGAGACGCAAAAGGTCCGTCAGGCGATTCCCTGCCGCGTAATGGGTGATCAGGGAAGCGGCAAGGATCCCTGCCAAGAGATAAGCAACCGGGTAGGATTCATAGATGTTGTGAGTGACTTCGGTGCCGTAAACCAGATAGTCAACGGCAATGAAATTAAAGCGGGTACTGAATTCATCCCAGAAGAGCCACTCTGCAACCAGGGTGAAATAGAGGGCATAAAGAAATACGAAAAAGGACAAATGGCAGAGCCCCTTGATGACCCTGCTGGTATAGGCTTTGTTGGGAAGAACGAGGAGGAAGATCGCAAAAAAAATACTGAAGTAAATGTTGAATGTCACGTCATACAGAAAACCCAGACCGAAGACGCGCAGGGCATTCGACAGGGAGTGATCCATGACGCCCCATGACTTTGCGTACAGGACAGCCCTCAGAATGGTGAAGCAGAAAACGTTGATCGTGCAGGCAAGAAACAGGATGTTGTACCGGCTCTTTGGCATCCGTCACCTAAATTTCCCGTGGCTTTCGTGACCGCCGCCTGCCTCGAGCGCAGGAAAATCGCGGCGGAAAGGGTTCCGTCCGGCGCCTATCGAAGTGAGGCTCTTCCTCTCCAGAAAATGCGCCCTGACATTCATCGTGTCATTTTTAGCACGGGAAGATTATGGCAAGATTATCGGAGGATTATGATTTGGTAATGTTGGGGCAGGGGGGACCCAGGCGATCATGGATAAGCTACCGGGCAAGAGTGACGGTGAATGTGCTTCCCCGGCCGGGTTGGCTGGCTGCAGTGATGTTTCCGCCATGCGCACGGGCGACCGCCAGGGCAAGGCTGAGCCCCAGTCCGAACCCCGGTTGCGAGCGACTGCTGTCACACCGGTACAACCGGTTAAAAATGAGGGGCAGATCCTCCTCGGATATGCCGATCCCCGTGTCGCGAACGACGATCTCAATGGGGTCGTTTTCATCCTGCAGGGATACCGATACCGTTCCCCCGGCGGGTGTATACTTGATGGCATTGTCCAGAAGATTCACGATGATTCTCTGAAGGCCGTGGAGACTCCCGCGGACAGGGACCCGATCGGGGACTTGTGATACGAGACGGACGCTTTTTTCTTCGGCGATCGGGCGAAAAAGGTCAAGGGCCTCGCCGATCACCTGCGTCAACTCCACTTGCACTTTGGTTGCTTGACCGATCCCAGCCTCTGTTTCGGAAATCTCGAGCATGGTGTTGATCATGTGAAGCAGGTTGTCACACTCCTCTACGGTGTCCGCCGCAAGTTTTTTCGACTCGTCACCGGATTTCCCTGCATTCAACTCCGCCTCGGCAAGCCCCCTGATTCTGGCAATCGGGGTCCTGAGGTCATGGGCGATATCGTCCGTCACTTCTTTCAGTCCTTTGACCAGATCATGGATACGGTCCAGCATCCGGTTGAAGGCCACGGCGAGCTGCTCGATTTCATCCCCTTTGGCATGGACTTGCACCCTTTTCTCAAAGGCCCCCTCCGATATGTCGAGCGCGGTCTTTGTCACTCCCTTGAGACCGGCTAATGCATGTGAGGCCATGAACCATCCAATCAAGGTGGAAAAGACCATGATGATCAAGATGCTCGGCACAAAGACTTTCCGGAATGTTTCGAGAAATCGGGCATCGTCTTCAAGGGAAAAACCAATTTGCAGGAATCGACCCGGCCCGACGGCCCCATAGACGATTCGCGCCTTATACATCTGCCCCGGAATGGATATCATTTCAAATACGTGCGTTTCCCCTCCCTTGACACGCTCCAGTGCACTTCTGTCTACGCCGACGCCCTTCCAGGAGGACATATTCGTTGCGTCAAGCTCACTCCCCGCCGGATCCAGCAGGCGAAAGAATATATTGCCAACCCCCTCGGCTTCCGCCTCGATACTCATCTCGGCTTTGAAAGACCCCTCTCCTTTTAATTTCAAAATGGAAGCAACCTCGGCCATTTCCTTCAAGAGGGCCTGGTCGGTGTGTTCCTGAATCACGTTGGAAATGATGACATAAAAGATGGAGAACGCAACCAGAGACGAAACCGTAAACACGGTTGCGTACCAGAATGTGAGCCGGAATGCGAGCGTCCGGTGTATCTTAAGAATTTTCTTTAAGGACATATCCCGCTCCGCGGACCGTATGGATGAGTTTTTGACTGAACTCTTTATCAATTTTCTCTCTCAGGATGCACATCCGCGCCTCAACCACGTTTGTCATCGGGGCAAAATCGTAGTTCCAGACATGTTCCATGACCATCGTCTTGGAAACGACTCTTCCTTCGTTGCGCATCAGATATTCAAGGAGCGAGAACTCTCTGGGTTGCAGTTCGATCTTGTTCCCCGCACGGAGAACCTCCCTCTTGAGAAGATCCATGGACAGGTCTCCGACGACAAGACGAGTCGCATCTTTTGCCCCCGTAGCTCTCCGGATCAACGCCTGCACCCGCGCCAGCAGCTCGGAGAATGAAAAGGGTTTCGTCAGATAGTCATCACCGCCGCTTTGAAGTCCTTTCACCCGATCATCCACCGATCTTTTGGCACTCAGGATGATGACAGGCGTATTGATCTTTTCGAGCCGTAATCGATGGATGAGGGTCAGGCCGTCCATTTTGGGCAGCATGATATCGATGATGGCTGCATCGTAGGGCTCATGGAGCGCCATGTGGAGGCCCGTCTCTCCCTCCCTGGCATGGTGAACGACGAAGCCGGCCTCTCTGAACCCCTTCAGTACGAATGAAGCGATCTTGAGATCATCCTCGATCAAGAGCAGGCGCATGGTCTTCCCCTTGTTTTTCGATATGATGAAAAGACTCTATCCCAGGCCGGGGGCAATGGCCCTTGGAAGCCAGCCTCTTATCGGTCCGGCTCGCTCACCCGTGCGGAGCGAAAATTGCTCCAGGGATGCGTAGCCATGGATCTGGGTGGAGATTATCATAAGCGATATCCCTTCGCAACGGCGACGGATGAGCCGCATCACCTCACGGGACGGGGTCGGGAGCGTTCCTGGCCAAAAGCTGCTTAATTTTTTTGGAAATCATCCGAAAATAATAGACGGATAGCTTTCCGGGGCGGATGGGTATGCAAGGGGCGACCCCCTGCCCTCGATATAAAACGGAGCGCAGAAGATGCTGAAAATCCTCATCGGCCTCATCCTGATCCTTCTTTTCTTCGTTGCCCTTTTCTTCAACAGACTCAAGGAGGCGCTCAGCACCGGCGGCATGGCCGTCCTGCTGGCGATCCTCGTGGGCCTGGCCAGTGCCGCGGCCTGGATGGGGTTTACGGACAAAGGAATGACGAACACGGTGGCCGGCCCGGCAAGCAAGGCTGCTCTCCCCGCTGCCGAAGCGCCCGTGCAGGCCGTCGTCATCCCCGGCGACGGGACCCCCGGCGCCCCTCCGAGAGGGGCAGCGGCCGGTGAGGGCGCCCTGAGCGTGCAGGAGATCTACGAGAGGGTCAGCCCCTCCGTCGTCGTGGTCTACAACCTCAATGAAACCGGGCAGACCCGCGGCCATGGAACGGGATTCTTCATCGAACCCTGGGGGATGGTGGCGACCAACTATCATGTCGTCGAGGGGGCCTCGTCCCTCAAGATCAAGACGAAAAACGGCACGGTGATGGACATCAGGGGAGTCGCCGCCTCGGATGCGGAAAACGATGTCGTCATCCTGTCCGCCATCCTGCCCGTTGACAGCATCCGGACCCTCAAGATGACCCCATCCCTGCCGCAGGTGGGCGACAAGATCGTGGTCATCGGAACCCCTTACCACCCCCAGCTTGCGCAGACCATCACCGACGGCCTCGTCTCCGCGCTTCGCCCGCTGGCCGGTGGAAAGAGGCTGATCCAGATCTCGGCGCCCATTTCCCCGGGCTCGAGCGGGAGCCCCGTGATGAACACGAAGGGAGAGGTCGTCGGCATCGCGACGCGCGTCCACCGCCAGGCATCCCACATCGGGATCGCCGTACCGGGGGAGATCATTTCGGGCCTGACCCCCTCTTCTCCATTCCCCGTGGCGAGCCTGCCCGTCCTTTACGCCGGGCAAATGGCGGCGGCAGGCGAGCCGACGCCGCAGCCGGGCGAGGCGCAGCGCAGGATGGAGGAGGAGAGGCGGAGAGCCCTCGAACAGCAGACAAAGATCCAGGAGGAGCGCAGGAAATTGCGCGAACAACAGATCGGCGAAGCGGTCGACCTCCTCGACAAGGCGAAGCACAATATGAGCTTCGATCGCTACGAAACCGCTTATGGGCAGTATGAAAAGGCCCTCCAGATCTTCCGGGGCCTGGGGGAAGCACAGGGCATGGTGGTCTGTCTCGAGCATATGGGTATCATCCATCAGAAGCGGGGACGCCAGGACCTTGCCCAGGAGTATTTCCGCCAGGCGGCCACGCTGAGGGCACAACGCTAAAATTCATCGTCTATTCGGTCTATTCCGTCCGTTTCGTCTATCCAGTCAGGATTCACCTGAATCAACAAACGGAAGACGGCTAGGATCAGTCTGCAGGGCTCCGGTTTCCGGATGCCGGCCGCGTGGAGGCTGCCTGCCACCTGCAGCCTGTAACCTTTCCTGCTCAACTTCCGTCGAAATCTGCCGATAATTGATAAGGGAGCCGCCCCGCTGCGGGAGGGCTGCCTCTATCACGGTCTTTCAATGGAGGTCCGGGTGATCATCGTTGCAGCACTGTTTCTCACTACGCTCCTGTTCGCTGTGATCTTCTACCGCAAGCTGAGGGAATCTTTCAGCCGCCGTGCGCTTTTTTTTCTCGGCGCAGTTCTCGCTTCCGTGGGTTGTTTTTTCGCCTTTTGCGATTTCGTCATGCTGCGCGACGCGATCGAGATGACGCAGCGGCCTTCCATGCTCATCAGGGGGCCGTTTTACATCACGATCCTGCTCACGGTGCTCTTCTACCGGAGGCTGAGGAAGCTCCTGCGCCGCCGTGTCGTACTGTCTTTTGTAATCGTCCTCGGCATCATCACGTGCAGCTTCGCCAGTTTCCATTTCACGACCCTGCGCGAGTTCCTCAGCGGGAGCCGGGAGTACCAGTTTGCCAAACGGGTCAAGAATGCCGCCCAGAGCGCCGTCGTGAAATTCAACACGCAGGAACAGGAAAGCGTGTTCGCGCTCAGCAACCAGGATCTCTACCGGAGAGTCTCTCCCTCCGTTGTCCTCGTCAGCTGCCCGGGCAAGGGCTACGGAACGGGGTTTTTCTACGGGCGCGACGGCATCGTCGTGACCAATCACCATGTCATGCAGGGTGTGACGCACGCAGAGATCGTCACCCACCGCGGCCAGAGGTACCCCGTGCACGGAGTTGTGGCCGAGGATGCGGCCAACGACCTCATCCTGCTCTCGACGGGCATCCCCCCTGACGAGGTCAGGGCCCTCAGCGTGAACCCCTCCTCGGCCGATGCCGGTGATCGGGTCTTTGTCGTCAGCCGCCAGAAGATCTTTACCGATCTCCTGGCCGAAGGCACCGTATCCTCCGCGCCCGTCCATCCCTGGGTGGGGGTCCGGCTCACCACGGCGCTCACCTACGGGGCAAGCGGGAGCCCCGTATGCAATTCACGGGGAGAGGTTGTCGCGATCATCCGGGCCGGCGATCAGAAGGACTACCAGACGGGGTTCGCCATCCCTGCGGCCAGGCTGTCGGCCCTCGCCGCGAAGAATCCCTACCCGCTTTCGCAGATGGCCGCCTCGGAAACCCTCGACCCCAGCATCCTCGCGACGTCCGCTGCCCGCGACGCCGGTGCGCGCTAAAAAAGCGTGCAGCGTGAAGCGCGTAGCGTGTTAAGAGCCGTCCGTAATTCCTATACCCAATACCCCGTACCCAATATCCAAGATGCCCGGTCCCGGGAGATGTTTTCATCTCGACCCCGATCCCCCTCTGATGTATACAAACACTGTTTGCCGAAAAGAGAGGCTGCATGGACCGGGGTTTGAGCATGATCGCCATTTTTGACGCTATCGAAGTAGCCGCCCGTGCCCACCGCGGGCACAGCAGGAAGGGGACGCAGATCCCCTACATCGTCCACCCTCTTGCCGTGGCGAAGATCCTCATCGAAGCCTGCTGCGCGGAGGACGTGGTCGTGGCGGGCATCCTCCACGACACCGTGGAGGACACACCCTTGAGTCTTGACGAAATCCGGCACATATTCGGGGATCCCGTCGCCCGGATCGTGGAAGGCTCCTCCGAGCCGGACAAGTCAAGACCCTGGGAGGAAAGAAAGACACACACCATCGAATTCCTCAAGACGGCCTCCGAGGCCGTCCTCCTCGTATCCTGTGCCGACAAGATCGAGAACCTGGAAGCCATTCGGGAGGATCGGGAACGGGTCGGGGAGGAAGTCTGGGCTCGTTTCAGGCGGGGACGCGAACAGCAGGAGTGGTACTACCGCTCGGTCCTTGCCGTGCTGGAGGAGCGCCTCACGGCCGCGCCGGGACATTCACTTCTCCTCCACCTCAAGAAGGCTGTTGCGGAGGTGTTCGGCTGAAGCCGCGTCACGGCCTCTTCTCTTTCCCGATCTGCAGCACGATGATGGACGCGACGACGAGGGCGACGCCGACAAGCTGCCAGGGCACCATGATTTCGCCGAGGAACAGAAAAGCGATCACGGCGGCGGAGATGGGCTGCAGGGTTGCCGTGATGCTGGCATGGGTGGATCGGATCATGCGCAGGCCCTTGTTGTAGAGCCCCAGCGAGACCGCCGTGCCGGCAATGCTGATGAACAGGATCCAGAACCACTGGATGGCGCTGTAGGAGCGGGTCAGCCCTTCGAAGGGCGGCAGCAGGACGTTGCAGGCCACAGCGGAGAAGAGAGACGCATAGAAGAGAACCGTCCACGGCTTGTACCGACGCAGGGCCGACTCGCTCAGAAGGGTATAGCAGGCCAGGAAGGCCGCCGCGCTCAGTCCGCCGATGATTCCCGCCTTGTTGAGGCTCAGCAGGTCGAGTGTGTAGGCGCCGACGGCCAGATAGCAGCCGAGGCCCGAGCCCGCAATGGCCAGAAGGGTCGATGTGGAATGGCGCTCCCCGGAAAAGGCAAGGGCGTATGCGGCAACAAGCACCGGCGACTGATACTGGAGCAGGATCGCCGCCGCCACCTGGATCTTGCTGATGGCGTAGAAATAGGTGAACATGGTTGCCGCAAGCACGAATCCCAGCAGGATGAAGCGGGGCAGGCTCTGCCGGGAGATCTTCAGGGCGGAGGGGTTCGCGGCCGCAAGCCATGCCAACAGGACCGCCGAGGCGATCACCGTACGGATCTGCACGAGTTGATATGGCGTGACGCCCTGGTGAAAGAGAAACTTGGAGGCCGTCCCCGAAATGGCAAACAGCAGGGACGACAGGGCAACATAGAGATAACCGAATCGGCCGGGCGAACTCAAGGCGTCCATTCTCTCCTGGCGGCAGTCATATCAAACCGATCTACTATTATACCACGTCGAGTTATTTCTGATCCCTTCAATTCTTCCTCGAGCTGTGGTAGGAATCTTGTATCGTTCTTTTTCCTGATTTGGCGACCATGCATTTCCCGGGGGGGGTGTCTTGATATGGCCCGTCAGAAGAAGCCTGCCGGCAAGATCGATCTGAAGGTGCTCGAAGCATCGGAGATCCGGGTTCGCTTGAAGGAGTTGGGCCCCGTGGCGGAGATACGGCTCACGCGGGCTAACCTGCCGCTGTTCGAGGAGGACGAGTTCGAGTTGTTTCTCGCCTGGGGTGGTCAGCGCAAGAAATACAAGGTGCCCGTCAAGGACGGGAAAGCGCTTTTCGGCATCCTGCCCGATTCGGTGGCCCCGCTCACCGACAAGAAACCGCAAAAAGGCAACGAAGGACTGATACGCGAAATCACGCTGGCCGGCAGCGGGGGCGAGGCGACGTTCCCCATGAGCTGGGGCTATGCCGTCCCCGAGGAGTGGAAACCCCTGGAGCGGGTCTACAGTCTGGTTATCGAGATGGCCAGGAGGATGAGCGGCTGGCAGGTCTTTTAAGCCGGGCAGGTGAAAGACTAAAGGCAAAATCCCCCTGTGTCCCCCCGATTATATCTGTCAGGGCGTTCTGTCCATAAAGGTTCGTCTTTGGCCGGGATCCCTTTTCGACCCGTTACCAAAATGGTACGATGTCCCCGGTTCCGGCCTGCCCGATATTAACTCAACCCTCTGATTGTAATGGGCTATTTCTTTTCAGTTTGCCCTTGATTTGGCCGGGGCAACCTTCTATAATCAGCGCCACTTTGACGTTGACCCATCACGTTTCAAGCGCACACCGAACCGTAATTTCAAAAAAGGAGAGGCGATCTATGAAGAAGATTTGGACGCTCACGATTGTCCTGGTTGTCGCTGCGGCGTTTCTGGCAACGCCCTGCCTCGCGAAGACCACGTGGAACGCAAACTCGGTATGGCCCCCGAAGAACAACCACAGTGTCGGGCTGACGGAATTCGCCGAGAAGGTGAAGACGGCCACCAAAGGCGAGCTCGAACTGGTGGTGAGCAGCGGCGGCGCCCTGGGCTACAAGGGCCCCGAGCTCCTCAAGGTTGTCCGTGACGGCCTCGTGCCTGTCTCCGACATCCTCATCAGCGGCGTGGCAGGCGACGAGAAGATCTTCCAGATCGTGACGCTGCCCTTCCTCGTCCGGGATTTCAAGGAACTGAAGATGCTCATCGACCTGGCCCGGCCCGCCTTCGACAAGACGGCCGAGGGCAAGTGGAAGCAGAAGATCCTCTACATCGCCCCCTGGCCGGGAGCCGGTCTCTGGACGAAGAAGAAGATCACGGCCGTTGCCGACCTGAAGGGCCTCAAGACACGCACCTATGACAAGAACGGCGCCCTCGTGATGGAAGCCGTCGGGGCAACCCCGCTGGCGCTTCCCTTCAGCGAGGTCTACACGTCCCTGCAGACGGGTGTCATCGACTCCGTCATGACCTCGACGCCCACCGCCGTGGACGCCAAGTTCTGGGAAGTGCTCAAGTACTTCGAGCCCCTGAACATCACGATCGCCACGAACATGGTGACCGTCAACCTGGCCGCTTTCAAGAAGCTTCCCAAGGCCCAGCAGGACGCCCTCGTGAAGGCCGGCAAGGAGATGGAGGCCATCATGTGGGAGCGCGGCCCCAAGTGGGACAAGGACATGGAAGCCATCAGCAACAAGAACGGCATCGAGACCGTTCCCCCGTCCAAGCAGATGCTGCAGGACCTCGAGAAGGTCACGCAGAACATCCGCGCCGAGTGGCTCAAGACGGCGCCGCCCGAGGGCAAGAAGATCTACGCGGACTTCCTGAAGAAGGTCGGCCGCTGATAAGCGAAGCCTGACGGAAAAGCAGCGGGGACCACGGTGCAGAAGATTCCGTGGTCCCTCGCTATTTATACCTGGTGTTCCATCTTCACAATGGGGCGCGACATGAAAAAGCTGATCAACCTGATCGACAACCTCTCCGGAATCGGCGGCTGGGTGGCGGGGATCCTGATGGCCGTGGCTCTCGTCATATCTGTCGGCGAGATCATTTTCCGAAGCTTTCTGAACAGCACCCTGTATGTCGCCGACGAGTACACGGGCTATCTCATGGCCATGCTCACCTTCATGGGGCTCGCCTACACGCTTCGAGAGCGGGGGCACATCCGGATGATGTTCCTGCCCCACTTCATCAAGGGCAGGGCCCATGTCATCTTCAACATGGTCTGCTTCACCGTGGGTTTCCTGTTCTGTGTCGGCCTGACATCTTTTACCTGGGAGTTTTTCTGGGACTCCTTCGTCAGCGAGTCCCAGTCCATGCAGATCTCCGAGACTTATCTGGCGATTCCAGAGGTTTTCCTGCCGATCGGTTCCTTCCTGATGACGCTTCAGTTCCTGGCCGAGTTCCTCAAGGGCATTGCCATGCTCCACCAGGACACGGAAGGGCTTCGGATCCTTGAGGAAAGCGATGACCTCGGGCGGTAAATTGTTCGTATTCGGGAGTGACATCCATGCAACTTGATATGGGACCTGTATCGGCAACGATCTGCGGCCTGCTCATCCTTTTTCTGGGCGGCTCCGTCTGGATCGGCATATCGCTTTTCCTTGTCGGGATCGGCGGCTTCTTTTTCTACAGCGACGTGGCCTTCGGCTCGATCATCGCGAACGTGGCCTGGAACAACACGAGCGGCTCGGCCATGATGGCGCTGCCGTTTTTCATCTGGATGGGCGAGATCCTCTTCCGCAGCCGCATCTCGTCGGATCTCTTCCGGGGGCTTGCGCCCTGGATGGATGCGATCCCGGGGCGGCTCATCCACGTCAACATCATGGCCTGCACCTTCTTTGCCGCCGTGAGCGGCTCCTCTGCGGCCACGACGGCCACCGTGGGGAAGATCACCATCCCCGAGCTGGAGCGCCGCAAATACGACCACAACCTCTCCATCGGCTCGCTCGCCGGCGCGGGGACACTCGGCTTCATGATCCCGCCCAGCATGGTCATGCTCGTCTACGGCATCATCGGCGATGTGAGCATCGGCAAGCTCTTCATTGCGGGCTTCATCCCGGGATTCATGATCGCGGGGATGTTCAGCGGCTACATCCTGATCCGATGCCTGATCACACCCGGTCTTGCGCCCAGGGCAGATGACCACTTCACCTGGTCGGACCGCTTCCAGGCCATTCCCGCCATCGCCCCCGTGGTCTTCCTGGTGCTGATGGTGTTGGGGAGCATCTACATGGGTTGGGCCACCCCGACGGAGGCCGGCGCCGTGGGGGTCGTGGGGGCCTTCTTCTTCGCGGCCATCACCCGGAGCCTCACCCTGGAAGTCTTCAAGGTGAGTCTCATCAACTCCGTGAAGACAAGCTGCATGATCATGCTCATCGTCATGGGGGCTTCGTATCTTTCCAATGTGATGGGGTTTCTGGGGATCACGAGGGCTCTCACCGAATACGTCGTCACGATGAAACTTTCCCCCTACATGCTGATTTTCATCCTGACGCTTCTTTACCTTTTCCTGGGATGCCTCGTCGACGGCTTTTCGATGATCGTCATGACGGCGCCCCTGGTTTTGCCACTCGTGGAGGCGGCGGGGTTCGACCTCGTGTGGTTCGGCATCTACCTCGTCGTCATGATCGAGCTGGCCCAGGTGACACCCCCCGTGGGGTTCAACCTATTCGTCATCAGCGGGCTCAACAACGACGATCTCTTCACCATCGCCAAGGCAGCATTCCCCTTCTTCCTGATCATGCTGCTGGCGACGGTGCTGCTCACGGTATTCCCGGAGATCGCCCTGTACCTGCCCGGCAAGATGAAATAAAGGAACGGACGCGATGAAGAATATAGATCTAAACTGCGACATGGGCGAGAGCTTCGGCGCTTGGACGATGGGGATGGACGGCGAGGTGATCCGACATGTCACCTCGGCCAACATCGCCTGCGGCTACCATGCCGGCGATGCCCATGTGATGTTCAAGACGGTGAAGCTCGCAAAGGAGCACGGCGTGGGCGTGGGCGCCCACCCGGGATATCCCGACCTCGTGGGCTTCGGCCGGCGCAACATGGACTGCTCGCCCGAGGAGGTCCGCGACTACGTCGCCTACCAGATCGGGGCCATGAAGGCCTTCTGCGCCCTCCACGGCGTGCCTCTCCAGCACGTGAAGCCCCACGGGAGCCTCTATAACATGAGCGTGGGCAATGAACCCCTCATCCGCGCAGTCGTCGAGGCCATCGCAGGTGTCGACAAGAACGTCATCTATCTCGCCCTCGGCGGCGCGCAGGCGCCGCTCGTCACGAAGATCGCCAGGGAGGCTGGCATCCGGGTAGCTTTCGAGGCTTTCCCCGACCGGGCCTACACGCCCGAGGGAAAGCTCGCCCCGAGAAGTCTTCCCGGCGCCGTCATCAAGGACCCCAAGGTGGCAGCCGAGCGGGCCCTTCGGATGGCGAAGGAGGGGAAAATCATCACCACCGACGGAAGCGTCCTGGCGATGCAGATCGACACGATCTGCGTCCACGGCGACAACCCCTCGGCGGTGGATCTCGTGAAAAATATCCGCTCCGCCATTGAGGGGGAGGGGATACACGTCGTTCCCATGAGCCAGTTTGTCAAGTGACCGATGAAGGTAACAGGTAACAGGTAACAGGTAAAAGGCTTCCTGCTGCCCGCTTCTTCTGACCTGCCACCTGATACCTGTCACCTGACACCTTGTTCTGACCATGGTAGAAAAACCGAACGGACTCGGCAGACTGCATGTCGCACCTCTACACTAAGCCAAAAATCCGCATCAGCGGCGATCGGGCCGTGCTCGTGGAGTATGGCGATGCCATTGATCCCGTCGTAAACGAAAAGGTGCGGGCCATGACAACCCTTCTGAAGACGAGTCTTCCCGAGGGTGTCGAGGCCGTTATACCTGCCTATCGCAACCTGTCGCTGATCTATGATCCCCTGGTCACCTCGCCGGAGAAGCTTCTGTCGCTTCTGCTCGAGCTGGAAGCAAGACTCCACGAGGTCAAGATTCCGGCTGCTCGCATCGTCGAGATCCCCGTCCTGTATGGCGGCGAGTTCGGCCCCGACATCGAGGTCGTGGCGCAGCATAACGGCCTGACCGTGGAAGAGGTCATCGCCATCCATGCGGCGACGGACTACCCCATCTACATGATCGGCTTTACCCCCGGCTTCTGTTACCTGGGCGGGCTCGACAAACGCATCCACACGCCGCGGCGCAAGACGCCGCGGACCCTGCTTCCCGGCGGCTCCGTGGGGATCGCCGAGGCCCAGACGGGCATGTACCCCGTCGACAGTCCCGGCGGCTGGCAGATCATCGGCCGCACGCCGCTCCGACTTTTCGCGCCCGAGCGGGAAGCCCCCTTTCTTTACGAGGCGGGAGACAGGGTTCGCTTCGTGCCCATTTCGGCGGAAGCGTACGCGCGAATCCGCCTGAAGGAGGGCACCTGATGGACGCCTTCCGCGTGATCTCGCCGGGTTCCTTCACGACGGTCCAGGACCGTGGCCGCTACAGGTTCATCGACCGCGGGGTTCCCCCGTCAGGAGCCCTGGACCTCTTCGCAACCGGCATCGCCAACCTCCTGGTGGGCAATCCAGCCGGCGCTGCCGTTCTTGAAATCACCCTGATGGGTCCCGCACTGGAAGTCCTCGGTGAAGCCGATGTGGCCCTCGCGGGGGCCGACATGGCCTTCACGGTGAACCGGCAACCCGTCCCGATGTGGCAAACGGTGAGGGTGAAAAAAGGCGACGTCATCCAAATCCGCCAGGCGAAAAGCGGCTGCCGTTCTTACCTCGCGGTCACGGGGGGAATCGATGTGCCCGTCGTCATGGGAAGCCGCGCCACCTGTGTGAAGGCGAAGATCGGCGGTGTCGAAGGCAGGCCCCTGAAGAAGGACGACGTGCTTGCCCGCATCCCTGCGGTACTCCTCGCCAGGCACCGGGCACTGCCCGCGGACCTCGCCCCCGTGTACCCGACGGAAATCGTTTTGAGGGCCGTTGCCGGTCCCCAGGAGGAAGCCTTCCGATCAGGGCTCCAGATCTTCTTCGGCAGTATCTACGAGGTGACGCCCGAGGCGGACCGCATGGGCTACCGCCTCCAGGGACCGCCCATACAACACGATGAGGGCTTTCCGCAGAGCATCATCTCGGAGCCCACCGTGGCGGGAAACGTCCAGCTGCCGGCCGACGGCCAGCCCATTATCCTGCTTGTCGAACAGACCACGGGCGGCTACACGAAAATCGCCACGGTCATCTCGACGGACCTTTCGAAGATCGCCCAGGCCTTGCCCGGAAACCAGGTGCGGTTCCTGGAAGTGACCCTCGCGGGAGCCCACCGGCTCTGCCACGAACAGGCCCTCATGCTCCGGCAGATCGAAACCCAATTGTCCATCAACCGCTAGCCCTCCACGCGACCGCAGGCAGTAATTGGCTCAGTGGGAACCGGGTATCAGGAATCCGTTTATTTCGCTTGTTCGTTCATTTCGTTTGTTTCGTTTTCCTTTCTTGCCAATTCTTTCACTTCCCCCACTTTTTTCACTGACGCACTTCCGCACTCACGCACTTCATTCACTGCCGCGAAGCGGCCTGCGTCAAGAACATGGCGGGGTGTCGGGAAGTCCTCCCGGAAAGCCCACCGCCATGGATCCCGCATGTACCGCTAACGCACTGAAATTAAACACATTTGTGGAGCCCCCTTTTTTTTCAAGGCACAGCAAAGTGGCATGGTACCTGCTAGTTAAGAGGTATTTTCAGGACATCGCCCATGCGATGCCTATCCGGGGGGTCGGAACGAGACCATGACCGTGAACGTGCAGGAGCTGAAGAGGATCTCCTTCGATCTGATCAGCGGCGGGATGAGCGACGATCTGGGGCGTGATCTGTCACGCAAGATCATCGTCTTCAACGCCTTCTCCCTGATCGGCATCCTCAACCTCGTCCTGCTGGGCACGCTTGCCTACCTCCAGAGAAACCCCTGGCTCGCCGCGCTGGATTTCTGCGCCGCTTTTGTCCTCGCCTACCTGATCGTCTATCTGCGCAGGACAAAGGACTACAAGACGGCCTTCTATTGCGGCGTCGGTGTCATCAGGGTGCTCTACTACTACCTGCTTTTCACCGGCGGGGTAAACAACACGGCCCATGTCTGGTACTTCACCTTCCCCCTGATTGCATCTTTTATCCTCGGCTCCCGACCGGGACTCGCCGCAACGCTGCTGATGCTCGTCCCGGCCGTTGCTTTCTTCATGTGGGAAAACCCGCCGAGCCCCTTCACGAACTACTCGCGCGATTTCAAGCTGCGCTTCATCCCCTCCTTCCTCGTCGTCACCGCCTTCTCCTACTTCTTCGAGAGGACCCGGGAGAAGGCCACGATGAAGCTCGAAGGCGTCAATACGGAGCTCAAGAGCGCTGTGTCCGCCCTGCAGGATACCGAGGAGAAACTGCGCAAGGCGGGCGAGCAGCTCGAGCAGCGGGTGGAGGAGCGCACCGCGCAGCTCTACCGGGCGAACCTCCAGCTGGCGGGCGAGATGGAGGAGCGCAAGCGCTCCGAGGAGGCGCTCCGGGCGAGCGAGGGCAAGCTCAACGCCATGCTCCGGTCCGTCGGCGACAGCATGATCATGATCGACCGGGACCTGAACATCGTCTGGTACAACGACAAGGCAAAAGAGTCTTTCGGCCTCGGCTGCGACGGAGCGAAATGCCACGAGATACTGTGCAACAAGGCATGGCCCTGCGAGCCCTATCCCTGCTACGCGCTGCAGACGTTCCGGGACGGCGAGATCCACAGCAGTGACACGACACTCAAGACCCGTCAGGGGCAGGAGGCCTTCTACCACTGTGCCGCAAACGTGGCCCTGCGGGATGCAACAGGAAGCCCGGTGGCCGTATTGACGATGCTGCGGGACATCACCGACCGCAAAGTGGCGGAAAACGCGCTTATGGAATCGGAGAGAAAGTACCGAACCCTCTTCGAGGACTCCATGGAGGCGATGAGCGTCTCCCGCGTCGGCAAGATGATCGACGTCAACCCGGCCTGGCTGGTCCTGCACGGGTACAAGGACAAGGGCGAGATTTTGGGCAGGGATGTTGTGGAATTCATCCACCCCGATGACCGCCACATCCTCGTCGAGCGCCGGGAAACGTGGCCGCACCACGATCTTCGCTCCTACCAGATCCGGGACATCCGCAGGGACGGGGACATCGTCGATATCGAGATCTGCGCCAGCAGGATCGCCCTGGGCGGGCAGGATGCGATTCTCACCACCATCCGGGACATTACGGAGAAGAAACGCAGCGAGCGGGAAAAAAAGGCCCTCGAGGAGAGGCTCGCACGCTCGGAAAAGATGGAGGCCATCGGGACCCTGGCCGGAGGTGTTGCCCACGACCTCAACAACATCCTCGGCGGGATCGTCGGCTACCCCGACCTGCTCCTGATGGAACTGTCGGACAACAGCCCCCTGCGCAAAGGCATCATCACGATCAAGAACTCGGGCGAAAAGGCCGCGGCCATCGTCCAGGACCTGCTGACCCTCGCCCGGCGCGGCGTGCCTGTCATGGAGCCTGTGGGACTGAACCGCATCATCACGGACTACCTCCGGAGCCCCGAGTTCCAGAAGCTTCGCTCGTTCCATCCCGCAAGCACAATCGAGAGCGACCTGGCCGGGGATCTGCTCCCCATCCAGGGCTCCTCCGTTCACCTCTCCAAGGTCGTGATGAATCTCGTCTCCAACGCAGCCGAGGCCATGCCCTGTGGCGGCACCATCCGGATCGAGACCGCCAACCAGTATGTGGACACGACGATCCGCGGTTACGACCAGGTCACCGAAGGCGAGTACATCGTCATGAAGGTTTCCGATACGGGCATCGGGATTGCGCCGAAGGACATCAAGAAGATCTTCGAGCCCTTTTACACGAAGAAGATCATGGGACGAAGCGGCACCGGCCTGGGCATGGCCGTTGTCTGGGGAACCGTGAAGGACCACAAGGGATACATCGACATCGAGAGCGTGGAAGGGAAGGGGTCGACGTTCACCCTCTACTTCCCAGTGAACCGCGCAGCGGTCAAGCCGGAGGACCGGAAGATCCCCATCGAGCAATTCCTGTCGAGGGGGGAGACCGTCCTGGTTGTCGATGACGTGGCGGAGCAGAGGGAGCTTGCCTCGGCCATGCTGCGGAAGCTGGGTTACTCGACGGAGACCCTCGCGAGCGGGGAAGAGGCCGTCGAGTACCTGAAGAACAAGCAGGCGAGCCTCGTCATCCTGGACATGATCATGGACCCGGGCATCGACGGTCTCGAGACCTATCGGAAGATCGCGGAGCATCGTCCGGGGCAGAAGGCGATCATCGTGAGCGGCTTTGCCGAAACGGACCGCGTCAAGGAGGCCCAGAAGCTGGGCGCCGGGCAGTATCTGAAAAAGCCTTACACCCTGGAAAAGATTGCCATTGCCGTCCGGATCGAGCTCGACAAGGCGGCCTAGCAAAGAGACGTCCAACGACACTGCGGGAGATCGATTCGTGGAAAAGAAGGAAATGATGACAAGGGAAGAGATTCAGGACTTCGGTGTCCAGATCGTATACGAGGAAATGGCCAGGGACGGCTACGAGATCCTCGGCGCGAACCCGTCGCTTGCCATGACCCCGCAGATCGTCGCCAGGAAAAACGGCCGGTTGTGCTTCGTGATCGTCCGAACCGATGTCTACCCGAACAAGGGGAAGCTGGCCGACGACAAAGAGGCCTTCTACAACCTGGAGCACGCAGAGCGCAACAACGCCGTGTGCTATTTCGCAAGTGTCGGGATCTGCAACTCGGCGGCTGCCGAGGCGGGCGACGAGAAGGCGATGGGCATCCCCGTCCGGGACGGAGGTTTCTTCGTGGACTTTGAAGGGCTCAAGGTGCTGACGTCCATCGACCGCATCGGGGTCGCGAACGGCAACGGACAGAGGTCAAAGGATACTGGGGATAGGGTATAGGGGATAAGAAAGAAAATAAAAAAGGCGAAGAACTTGCGTCTTCGCCTTTTTTTGTCTGTAGCCTGCAGCCTGTCGCCTTTAGCCTGCCCCTAGCGGTCGTCCACCATGTGGGCGAAGAAACCCAGTTCCTTCGATCTGCGGTTGAACTCTTCCTGCGGCATGTCGGTCTTTCCGGATTCTGCAACGACCAGTGACTCCTGGACGCAGCCGGGGATCCAGTACTTCTCGTACCCGGGAAGCGGGGGCTTGAACTCGACGCCGGTGCGGCCGATGGCGACCTTGTAAAATCTGACCTCACCGGGTTTGACGGTGATCCGGGGATGGGAGTCGTCCACCAGGATCGCCGTTTTCTTCAGGTCCGCGTAATAGGGCACGACATCGTCGCCGCGGGGCGTCTGGACAACAACCAGGTCAGCCTGTTTCAGCCTCTTCAGCCCCTCGTTGCACAACTCCACCCGTCCATCCTTGTACTGGATATCGATCCCGACGGCACGGTAGCCTTTTTCCTCCAGGTTCCGGATGATCGCCTCGCCGATCTCCCCCACACCCAGGATGGCGACGGTATTCGCGTCTTTTGCCATGCCGTGCTTTTCAGATACCCGTTCCACGGTCTCCACCACGGAAAAGACCCTTCCCTTCAGTCCGTACACAAAGGGCTGCTCATAGGGGAAGTGGGACTTGAAGAACCGCGGACCCTGCCCGGCGACGGCGATCGTTTTCGCTCCCGTAAGGGTCTTGGTGTTCTTGAGGCGTTTCATGATATCGCCGACCAACTTCCGGTCGGTCTTGAACTGGTCAACCGTGTTCGGCACGGCAAGGATGAGCCCGCGCCCGAGACCATTTCCGGTCGTAATGACGCCGGCGACAAAGGGCTTGCCTGAAGCGAGGTGCTTCACCCACTTGAAGCCGTGCGGCAGGTACCCGTCGATGTCCTTCTGGGAGCCCGGATAGACGGTGAAGATGCAGTTGAACTTGAAAAATCGGCACAGCGTTAGCAGGGCGAGCAGGGGGCCGCGCAGAAGGATGGTAATGAGTCCGAGGATTTGCCTTGACAATCTTCTCGCGTAGATGGCAACCACCTCCCCTTTTCAGCCCTCCAGGTCCCGTGCTGAATCGGGACGAAGTGAAGGCGCTGGTCCGGTAGTCATCCTATATTTTTTCTACATTTGTACTATAGTCCCATTGCATCCAGTGCAATGCAATCATCGGATATTACCAGAGCAACGTATGTTCAGTAATAATGTTGATGATTTTTGTCAAGCTAAATTTCTGTAATGATTCAGGAGATGACTGTCGGTCATGTTTTCCGGGTGTCGATTATTTTGACATGACGATGTGCCCTACATCCGCTTGACAATCCGGCCCGTCCCGATTCATATGAACGAAAGGAAAGCGAGGAAGCCCCATGAACCCCGTCCATCGAATCGTCCTGAGCGTGATCGTGGCCGCGGCAATGCCTCTCCTGGCGGGCTGCCAGGACGGTGACGTCGTGCGGCTGAAGGACCATGCCGTGATTCCCTTCGACCGGATGGTCGGGGAGGCGTCGAAGAGTCGGGTCATCATCGTCGGCGAAACCCATGACAACAAGTCCCACCACGACCTGCAGCTCAAAATCATCCGGACGCTTTACGAAGGCGGCGCTCCGCTGGCGGTCGGCCTCGAGATGTTCAGGGCCGAGAACCAGGAGCTTCTCGACAAGTGGTGGCGCTGGGGGATGCCGACGGAGCAGTTCGAGGCGCTCTACCGCGAAAACTGGGGGTTGCCCTGGCCGCTCTACAGGGACATTTTTCTCTACACGCGGCAGAAGAGGATTCCGCTTGTGGGTCTTAACGTGCCCCGGGAGATCATTGCCAAGGTGGCCCGAGAGGGCTACGGTTCACTCACGGAGGCCGAGAGGAAGAGGCTTCCGCCGGGCCTCACATGCACGATTGATGAGGAATACCGTGCCCTCATCCGGAAAACCTTCACGGAGCACGCCCACGCATCGGGGCGCTCCTTCGAGCATTTCTGCGAAGCACAGATGGTCTGGGACACGGCCATGGCGATCCATGCCCTCGATTACCTGGATAAAAACCCGGGCAGCCGGATCGTCATCCTCGCAGGGTCCGTGCACGCCTGGAAGTACGCCATCCCCAGGCAGATTGCAACGATGAGGCCCGATGTGACGGTCTCGGTCATCCTGCCGGATCCGGACGGGAAGGGGGGACTTACGGTGGAGGATGCGGATTATCTGATCCTGAAATAGGGTTCAGGGTATAGGGTACAGGGCCGACAACCAACAGCCAACAGCAGAGCCCCTTATTCGTAAAAGGGATAAAACAATCGGTCATCGCGAGCCGAGCCTCGCGAGGCGTGGCGATCCACGATTGAGAATTCTCTGGTCTTTCATGACCAATCTGACTAGAGCTCCCATCAACATCGGGAAGAGACATGAAGAAAAGCCTTGAAAAGGATGCGGGTCTTTACTGGGACCTGAGCCGGCACGATGAACGGGTGCAGGACCAGTCCCACTGGGCCGATTCGGCCCGCTGGCCGCGGAAGCGGTGGCTCGAATACGGGGAGTTCAATTTCGGCCTGGTCAAAAATTTCTTCCGGCAGTTTGCCCCATCGGAGCAGACCGAGGGCTTCGCTTCGAAGACGGCCCTGGATTGGGGATGCGGCGGTGGGGCCAACATGAGCGCCCTGTGCCGCCATTTCCGTCGTGTCGTCGGTGTCGATATCTCACAGCCCACCCTCGACGAGTGCACACGGCAGCTCAACCGTAGCGGCCTTTCCAATTTCGAGACGGCTCTCGTTGGCGCGGCCCGCCCGAGGAAGGTGTTGGATGGCGTTGGACGGGATGCCGTCGACTTTTTCTTTTCTGTCGCCGTCTTTCAGCACTTTCCCTCGAAGGCCTACACGAAAGAGGTCCTCGAGACCGCTGCGGGCCTTATGTGCGAGGGGGGGTATGGCCTCGTGCAGGTGCGCTATTTCGACGGGTCGGAAAAGCTCAGGCAGAAGGAAGGTGATTACGCGAAAAACGTCATCTACATGACGTCCTTCACCACGGCGGAGTTCTCGGCCCTGCTAGTCGAGACGAGCTTTGCGCTCCTGGGCTCGATGCGTGATCTCGACGGCCCGAAAGACTGCCACGAGTACTACTTCTTCCGCAAGTGACTCCCCAGTCTGTTCAAAAGCGGCCGGATGCAAGGCCCCCGGATAAGATTGCGAAGAGAGGAAGTTGTGAAGAGCGGAAGATCGGAGTGGGTGGAAGCAAGCCGGCAGCGGCAGCGCCTGACTGCGATTGCCTGTTTACGCCGGTTAGGCAGCGGAATCGCGAAAGGTTTTCAAGAGGGGGGGCGTCAATGGTGTCGCCGGGCCTCGATGCTCTGCTGCTGGGTCGTGTGCAGTACGAGGCGGCCCTTCGGGTCGATCTCGAAGCGGTAAGTATCCCGCAACAGACCCAGAAAGCGGGTTTCCTGCTCGCTCAGCGGATCCTCGCAAGCCATCATCGTGCCCCCCAACTGGTGGAAAGAGAGGCCTTCCCCGTTCAGCCGGTAACCGCCGATGAAACGGTTGCAGGAGGCGTTGCCGGCCACCCGGTCTTCCTTCAGGAACAGGATCGTCACGCTGGAGTTGGCGATCACCGGCTTACCGCCGATGCTCTCCACGATCCATTCTCCACCGGTCAGCAGCGTTCTCGGGTCACCGCCGCAACCGGAGCGCGTTCCCCCGTCGAGCTCGTAACGCACCCGGTAGGGGTGGGGCATGCCGGTGGCGATATCGGCACAGATCCGGGGCTGAATGGAAACCGACAGGCGGCGGCCGTCGGCGGCCGTCCGGTAGAGGATGCCGTCGGCGGTGATCTGCGGTTCCGTCCGCGGCATGCGGAGTTGCAGGGCCCCGAAGTCGGCATTCAGGAAGATCTCGCTCGCGTCGATCTTGATCAACCAGCCGGGCTCCTGACCTCGGGCAGTGAACGGGAGCTCGGGCGCGGTGATGGCCCGGCACTCCGGGAGGCCCACGCCGCGCACGGTCACCATGGCGCGATACCCCTCGCTCCAGAAGCAGAAGCGGGACTCCGTGCCGTCGAGTGCCTCGTAGCAGGCGCCGGAGGCCGATACCGCCGGTTCCAGGTCGAAGGCTTCGCCCCTGACGATCATCCGCACATGCTGACCCAGCGCGCCGAAGATGACCGGGGTGTCTCCGCAAAGGTACGGGGTGCCGAAGGCGATCTGTTCCACCGGCCGCAGCCTCAAGGCGCCCAACTCCACCACCCCCGCCCGGGCCGTGATCTCCACGGCTTCCGTGGCGCGCACCGGGCCCGGCGTTGAAACGATCGCCCCGCGAAAGACGTAGCGCGTGGAGTTTTTTAGCGCGGAAGGTTCGACGCTCAGCTCAAACGGGATCGGCACCTGCCGTCCGTGCAGGTGCCGGCGTTGCTCGGCCACCTGCGGCGCGGGCCCGGCATCGTCCGCGCGCAACTCCACGATGGCCACAGAGTCGGGCGTCAGCGCGACCTGCTCCGGGTAGAACATCTCTCCCCGGATCACCAGGCGATCCTCCACTGCCGGGTCCGTGCGGACCGGGATGGCACAGCCCGCCAGGACCGCGGCAGCGACAAACAAAAGCGCAATTCTCGGAGCGATCATGATTCCTTCGCCGGTCCCATGCCGCTCGGACGCAGGTTAGAGATCCAGCCGGGTGATGCGCGTCCCGTCCAGCGTGACGCCCGCCATGAGCCCGCGGTTGGAAAGCACGTATCCGACGACGGGCTGCTGCGCCGTGGCAGTGGTTACCTGGGCGCTCGCGCCCACCGTGAGCAAGGTCAC
>Ga0208980_10000298_pt1 | contig 26945 bp, 23 predicted proteins | sample WetSurMetagenome_3_FD_187993 | JGI IMG/M metagenome (GOLD analysis project Ga0208980, IMG submission 187993) | Wetland microbial communities from Twitchell Island in the Sacramento Delta, sample from surface sediment Aug2011 Site A1 Bulk (version 2) | ecosystem: Environmental > Aquatic > Marine... | reverse complement strand
GGCCTCCCCGTCCACCCGGGGGCCCGCGTCTGGCAGCTCTCGGTGGGCGAGCAGCAGCGCGTCGAGATCGTCAAGGCCCTCTGGCGGGGCGCTGAGATCCTCATCATGGACGAGCCCACGGCCGTCCTCACCCCCGGGGAGGTGCGGGATCTCTTCGGCGTCATGCGGCGCATGGCCGACGAGGGGAAGGCCATCGTCTTCATCACCCACAAGCTCATCGAGGTGATGGAGATCGCCGACCGGGTCACGGTCATGCGGCAAGGGCGGCACAGGGCCACCGTGGACAAGGCCGAAACGTCGCCCGGCGAGCTCGCCTCGCTGATGATGGGAGGCGAACACGAGGTTCCCGTCTGCGCCGCGGGGATCGGGGAGCCCGGATGCGTGGTCCTGGATGCCCGGGACCTGGCGGCCGAAGGCGACCGGGGCGAAAGGGCGCTGCGAGGGCTTTCCCTCCAGGTCCGGGGCGGGGAGATCGCGGGCATCGCCGGCGTTGCTGGCAACGGCCAGCGCGAACTGGCCGAGGCCATTGCCGGCCTGAGAAAGATTTCCTCGGGCTCCGTCCGGGTCGACGGCATCGAGGTGGCCAACCGCAAACCTGCCCACGCCATCGCCGCCGGGGTGAGTTACATCCCCGAAGATCGCCTTGGAACAGGGCTTGCGCTGAGCCTGAGCGTTGCCGAAAACCTCATCATGAAGGCCTACCGGGGGACAGAGCTTTCGGCCGGCCCCTTCATCCGCCACAGCAGGGTCCTCGACTGGTCCCGCCGTCTCGTCGACAAATTCCGGATCAAGACGCCATCGCTCGACACCCCCGTGTCAAGCCTCTCGGGAGGCAACGCCCAGCGGGTGCTGCTCGCCCGTGAGACGGCCGCCCGGCCGAAGCTCATTGTGGCGTCCCACCCGACACGGGGACTCGACGTGGCAGCGACGGATCACATCCACGACATCCTGCGCGAGCAGAGGCAGGCGGGCGCCGCGGTGCTCCTGATCTCGGGGGACCTTGAGGAGATACTGGCCCTATCGGACCGGATTGCCGTTCTCTATGAGGGAGAGATCCTGGGAGTGTTTCCCTGCGCCGGAGCCGACACGGAGCGCATCGGCCTGATGATGGGAGGCGTGAGGGACGGCCGCGTTGCGGCAGTGGAAGAAGTGCGTGAGTGAAGAGCAGGCGGGGACCAAGAAAAGAAGAGTCATTGCGAGCCGAGCCTCGCGAGGCGTGGCAATCTTCGATAGAGACAAAATCCCTTGTCATTCCTGGCTTGACCAGGAATCCAGTTTCAAGATGGATTCCCGCTTTCGCGGGAATGACAGAATTGGGGAAAAAGACAAAATCCTCCTTTGCCCTCCTTTTACAAAGGGAGTAAGAACAGGAAGTGTAGCAGATGTTCGTCATTGAACGGCGCACGGCCCGATCCAGCCTCTTCCGCATTCTTTCACCTGCGCTTGCGGTTCTGTCGGCGCTCGTCTTCGGCGCCCTGTTTCTGAAGCTCTCGGGATTCGATCCCCTGGCCGTCTACGGGGGCATGTGGCGGGGTGCCTTCGGAGACGCCTACGGCCTGTCGGAAACGCTCGTCAAGGCCATCCCGATCTCGCTGTGCGCCATGGGCATCACCGTGGCCTTCCGCATGGCCCTCTGGAACATCGGTGCCGAGGGACAACTCTACGCGGGCGCCATGGCTGCCACGGGGCTTGCCCTCTCTTTTCCCGACGCCCCGGCCCCCATGCTGCTGCCCGCCATGGTGGCGGCGGGGATGGCCGCGGGGGCACTCTGGGCGCTGATCGCGGCCATCCCGCGGGCGTGGCTCGGCGTAAACGAGATCCTCACGACGCTCATGCTCAACTACGTGGCCATCTTCTTCTCGGAGTATCTCATCCACGGACCCTGGAAAGACCCGGCCGGCTTCAACTTCCCTCTCTCCCCGGCCTTTTCCGAGGCGGCGCGCCTGCCTTCCTTCGGGGATACGCGCATCCACGCGGGCATTCTGTTTGCGCTGGCGGCTGCGGCCGTTCTCACGGTAGCGCTGCGCAAGACAACGTGGGGTTACGAGGTCCGTCTCATCGGGTCGAACCCCGTCGCGGCAAACTACGCCGGCGTCAGCATCCCGCGGCACATCCTGATCGCCCTGGCCGTAAGCGGGGCACTGGCCGGGATTGCGGGAATGGCGGAAGTGTCGGCCATCACGGGTCGACTGCAGTACGGGCTCTCTCCCGGCTACGGCTACTCGGCCATCATCGTGGCATGGCTCGCAAAGCTGAGTCCCGCAGGCATTCTCATCATGTCGTTTCTCTTCGGCGGGCTGCTGGTGGGCGGTTACTCCGTCCAGTTCATCGGGGTGCCCGCCGCAGCGGTGAACATGCTCCAGGGGGCCATGCTCTTCTTCTGGCTCGCGGCGGAGTTTTTCGGCAGCTACCGGGTAAGCCTCCGGGGCCGATTCAGGGAGGTGCGCTGATATGGAACTGGATGCCCTCATCGCCCTTCTGGCCACGGCCGTGAGCGCCGGCACGCCGCTTCTTTACGCCGCCCTGGGGGAGATCTTCTGCGAGCGATCGGGAGTGCTCAACCTCGGCGTCGAGGGGATGATGCTCGCGGGGGCCGTCTGCGGATTTCTCGTCGCCATAGAAACCCAAAGCCCCGCCGCCGGGATCGTGGCGGCCATGCTCGCCGGGGGTGCGCTTGCAGCCATCCACGCCTTCATGACCACCACGCTGCGCGTCAACCAGATCATCAGCGGCCTGGCTCTTGCCCTGTTCGGGACGGGCCTGAGCAGCTACATCGGCAAGCACCTCATCGGGGTGCCCCTTCCCGTCGGCCCCGTCCCCATGCCTTTTCCCGGATTGTCCGAAATCCCCTTCATCGGGCCCGTCTTCTTCCGCCAGGACCTGCTCGTTTACGCCTCTTATCTCCTGGTGCCGCTGGCGTGGTACGGAATCCACCGGACGCGGCCAGGGCTTCATCTTCGCGCAGTCGGCGAGAACCCCGCGACGGCCGACGCCATGGGGGTAAACGTTTACCGGGTCCGCTATGCCTGCATCCTCGCGGGCGGGATGCTTGCGGGTCTCGGCGGCGCCTACCTCTCGCTCTTCTACGCCCCCTGCTGGGTCGAGAACATGACGGCCGGGCGCGGGTGGATTGCCCTGGCGCTCGTGATCTTCGCCGTCTGGAGCCCGCTGCGGGCCATGGCGGGAGCCTGGCTCTTCGGGGGAATCGAGGCTCTGGGTTTCCGCATCCAGATCCTCGGTGCGGCGGTGTCGCCCTTTTTCCTCAAGATGCTCCCGTACCTCTTCACCATCATCGTCCTCGTCGCCTTCACGGCCTGGAGCCGAAAGAAACGGATCGGGGCGCCGGAGGCACTGGGGCTGCCCTACGAGCGCGAGTAACCAGGCTGGTGACCGGGGGCGCATCCCGCCAGGGTGCGCGATCATGTCGGGTTCTTTCCTTGCCGGGGCGCCCGCTGTGCGGATTGAGGCGCCCAAATGGCCCATCTGCGGCGTTGCCCTTGTCCCTCGTCGCTCAACGTACCTCCAGTACGCCTCGCTCCTCGAAACTTCGGGCGCCTTGCTTCTGGACCTTTTTGACCAGCCTGAATACAAGAACCAGCCGCTTCGCGGCAGTGACCGATGGCCAGTGAAAAGATTAATCAACGAATCAGATGTATTGCCGCCCCTCGGAGCTCGCGCCTGCCTGCTGAAATCTGCATGGAAAAAAATCTTGTGTTCATCGGTTTAAACGGTGTAAATTGTTGAACACGTTGCAAACAATCAAGGATTGCCGGCCACCGGAACCGATGGCAGAGATCCAGGCGGCGGCAACAGGGAAACGCAAACCTGAACGCCCATGAGGGTAAAGCTTCTCATCATCCCGGTCCTCCTGCTTTTTGCGGCCGCCGAGATCTCCCACGCACAGACCGACTATCGCTACACGCCGGCGGCCAATGAGCCCTCTAAAAAGATAACCGTCATCGGCCGCATGCTCATTCACACGGTCAAGACGGGGGAAACGCTCCTTGACATAGCGCGGCATTACGGCCTGGGATTCTCGGAACTGAAGGCATACCACCCCGAGAAGGACCCCTGGCTGCTCGAGGAGGGAAGCCAGCTGCAGATCCCTTCGCTCTGGATCGTCCCCGAGACGAAGCATCGGGCCATTGTGGTCAACGTACCGGAAATGCGCCTCTACCGATTTCATGCGAAGACGGGAACCGTCAGCACCTATCCCGTCACCGTCGGTGAAGAGGAGACGCAGACGCCGATTGGCACCTTCCGAGTCGTCGACAAGGAGATCGACCCGGAATGGAACATCCCCCCCAAGCTGCAGTATAAATACACGAAGAAGATCATCCCCGCGGGGGACGACAACCCGATCGGAAAGTACTGGCTGGGGCTTTCCGCCCGGGGATACGGCATCCACGGCACGGACAACCCTTGGAGCGTGGGCCGCATCCTCAGCAATGGATGCATCCGCCTCTATCCCGAGGACATCGAGAAACTCTATCCCGAAGTGCCGAAGGGGACGGTGGTGGAAATCCTTTACGAGCCCGTGAAGTTCGGGTACCGCGGAGGTGTCATCTTCGCGGAGGTTCACGAAGATGCCTACGGCTTCATCGAAGACATGAAGCAGCACGCACGCACCGTCGCGAAGAAACGGGGTATCGAAGATTTCATGAACTGGGAGAGGGTCGACGAGGCCATCGAATCGAAAAACGGGGTTCCCGTCCCGGTGGGCACCCTGCCGAAGGGAGGTGACGGGAAGAAACCGTCAAACCGTCGTTAAAAGGCTTAGAAACCTTTAGAAACTTTACATCAAAGGAGGTAATTGGGATGAAGTCACGGTTTATTGTTCTGATGGTGCTGATCTTCGTTGCGGCCCTCTTCACGGGCTGCGCCACGACGGGCGACCTGGATAAGCTGAGTGCCCAGGTCAAGGAGGCCTCGATGAAAGCCGACCAGGCTTCGATGAAGGCTGATCAGGCCGCCAAGGACGCGGCCGCGGCCAAGGCCGGCGTTCAGGAGAGCGCACGCTCTGCCGCGCAGGCCAACGAGGCGGCGGCAAAGGCCGGGCAGGCGGCAGACAGAGCAGAAGCTGCCGCGAAGCTGGCCGAGGACAACGCGAAGAAGTCCGAGGCGATCTTCATGAAATCCATGAAGAAGTAGAACTGCGGCCTGCGGGCATCGACGCCCCGGGGCCATAAATGGAAAAGGCGGCGCCGGTTTTCTGCCGGCACCGCCTTTTTTCTTTCTCACCTTCTTACCCTCTTACCTTCTCACCTTCTTCCCCCTCACGGCCTGATCTCCACGGGCGTCCAGGGGGAAACGAGGGCCCAGACCTCCTCGATTTCGCGGTTTGTCAGGGCGATGCAGCCGTTGGTCCAGTTGAAGAGGTACTGGACATCGCCCATCCATAGATGATCGTTCTTCATGCCGTGGATCATGATGCTCCCGCCCGGCGGCACGCCCAGGGCCCTTGCACGTTCCACATCGTCGGGGTTCGGGTAAGAAAGGTGCAGGGCCCTGTGATAGGCACTGTTGCGGACCTTGTAGTCGATGTAATAGATCCCCTCGGGCGTCCGGTTGTCGCCCTGCCTGACCTTGGGGCCGACGGGATCCCGGCCCAGAGCAATCTTGTAGGTCCGGACCTCACGGTCCTGCTTCAGGAGCGTCATGGTCCGCTTCGATTTCTCGACAACGACGCGGTCCACCGACGCATCCGTGACCGGGGACAGCTCCGTGGCAGTTGCGGGACTGGGAAAAACGAACAGGAAGACCAAGGCGGCAAGAAGGGCCGGCGCGGTTCTTTTCAAGGCATGCAGAAGGCGAACATTCATCTTCGACGATCCCGGTTCAACGCGTCATGGTTTAGCACGTTTGCCCCACAAATTGCAAGATGCCTGCCACGCATTTCGCCTTCCCGCCCTCTCCCTGTTGCCAATCTTCCCCGACCCGATCGGGTGAGGAAAAAGACACTTGTATATCAGCCGGTTCCCCTCTAGCATGGAGATCTGCCTTTTCACCCTCCCACTCATCTGCTCCCGTCGAGGGAGAGAAAATGCAGAGACTGCCGGATCAAGGGGGGCTTTTTCCCGATGGAACGAAAAAAGAAAATCCTCGTTTTCGGCCACCGCAACCCCGACACGGACTCCATCGTCTCGGCCATCGCCTACGCGGAGCTCAAGCAGGCCCTGGGGGCTGCGAACTGTCTCGCCGCCCGGTGCGGCAACGTGAACCTCCAGACGGAGTACATCCTGGAGCGCTTCGGCGTGCCCGCCCCCGAGTTCGTGGCCGAGCTCATCCCGAAGGTGAAATACTACATGAGCCGCAGGGCCACGACGGTGCCCCGCGACATGCCATTGTGGCAGGCACTCGAGATCCTCAACAAGGGAAATTTCAAGATGGTCCCCATCGTGGACGACGGCAAGCAGCTGCTTTCGATCCTGCACTTCAACGCCTTCGCCCAGAACATGCTCCGGAAGATCGACCCCAACCGAAAGGGCGTATTCCCCACGTCGGTCTCCCTACTGGTGAAGACCCTGGGCGCCCAGCCTGTCACCGAATTCGACAGCGACACGATCTTCCAGGCCCAGATCGCCGTTGCGGCCTACGAGGTCGAAGCCTTCCGGGAGCACATCGACGCCATGCCACCGGCCAACACGATCGTGCTGGTCGGCAACCGCGAAGACGTTCAGGCCTGCGTGATCGAGCGGAAGGTGCGGGTCCTGATCGTCACAGGCGGCAGGGCCATCAGCCGGGAGCTGAAGAAAAAAGCCGGGGAGAATGGTGTTTCCGTGCTGATTTCGCCCTACGACACCTCCACCACGTCGTGGCTTGCCCTTTACTCTTCGCCGGTGGAGCACACGGGCGACGGGGCGCTCAAGCCGCTCGGGGAAAACGACTACATCGGCGCCGTCCGGGAGCAGATCCTGTCATCCGTCTCCCGGTCGCTCCCCGTCGTCGATGCCGAAAGGCATGTCCTGGGCGTGCTCTCCCAGAGCGATCTGATGCGCGAGCCCGACATCGAGATCATCCTGGTGGACCACAACGAGATCTCCCAGGCCGTCGATGGTGCGGAGAACTACCGCATCCTCGAGATCATCGACCACCACCGGCTGGGAAACGTGCACACGAACTACCCCGTCACCTTTATCAACAAGCCCGTAGGGTCCACCTCCACGATCATCGCGACCCTCTACCAGGACAACCGGGTTCCCCTGCGCAAGGAGATCGCATCGATCCTGCTCGCCGGGATCCTCTCGGACACCCTCATCCTGCGCTCGGCGACGACGACGGAGGCGGACCGCCACATGGCCGAGTACCTCTCCACCATCACGGATCTGCCCATCGAGGGATTCGGCAAAGATATCATGGGGGCGGCCTCTCTGGTGGCCCGCAGACCCGTCGGCGAGATCCTCGCACTCGACATGAAGCACTTCGGGGAGGGGAAGAACGCCTTCACGGTGAGCCAGGTGGAGGTGACGTCGATGACGGAAATCATGGACCGTCGCGACGAGATTCTCGAAGGTCTGGAGCGCCAGCAGGCCAGGACGGGGAACCTGTTCACGGCGCTCATGGTGACGGACATCACGGAGCTCGACAGCGCCCTGTTCGTGAAGGGGGATCCGGTATTTATCAGCCGCATCCGCTACCCGAAGCTCGACGAGAACGTCTTCATGCTGAAGGGGATTCTCTCCCGCAAGAAGCAGCTCGTTCCCTGCCTGACGGACATGATCCGGAAGAACCCCTGACGGGGTTGCGCACTCACGAAAGCATCGTTCCGAAACGCCGGGACGAAAAGACCAGGGCGGCTCCCGCTGCAGCGATGAAGGTGGGAAGGGGCGGTTAACCGGCGGTTGTTATCCGCAGGATCCCCTGAGAACGCGGTTTGGGGCGGTCAATGTAGATTTCTTTTTCCGTCTCGAGGACCAGGAAATCACCCCGCTGTTCGAGGGCCTTGAGAAGCCGATAGACACTCTCCAGATCTCCGTCCGCCAGCAGATCCTTGAAAGGCTCCACAGCGGATGGTGTCAGGAAGACAAGAGCGCGATGCTCGAAGTAATGGCTGATGCGCGACGAAAATGCGCAGATGGCGTAGAGAAGCACTGCAGCGATGATGACGATGGATAACAGGCAGAGAACCAGCATCCGTATCTACCCACCAATACGACGACGGGACACGTTTACGCGTATCGTACAGATAATAATTTAGGGCCCTCCCCAAAAGACAGTGCATTTGTTTCATTTGTTGCACTCAAAGTCAAGCCTTTTCATACGACAAAAGTATTAGATCAAGAAAAACACCCTGCAGGGTGCACGCATGAAAAAGGCAGGGATCACAGACCCCTGCCTTCCAACTTGACCATTCACCCAATCAGCTTTCATGCCCGTGCGAGACGGCAACAACGAACGACGAAAGTGATTTCACTGTTTCTGAAAGGTGTCATATAACGGATTACTTTTTATCATCGGGGATGTCCATAGGCCCGCACATGGGGTCCACCCACTGCCTGCCGTTGAGCAGCTCGCGGGTGATCAGTTCCCGCTTGCGATCTCTTCTGCTGATCTCTTTCCTTCGCATCGTTTGACTCCTTTATCGTCAGGATAGCTTCCCTGCTTTCGAGGTCAATCTACGCTCCGGGGAGCTATTCCACAATCGGTGCGATTCTGAATAATACCTCAGACATCGAGAGACGGGACTGTCGGACAGAATGCGTAGGATGCATCAGAGGGAGTCTGATGCCGTTCGGCTCCGCCGAACGGCGTTTCAAGTTTTAAGTGATGAAGTGTTAGGCAAAGAAAAGAAAACCCCGCCGGAGTCGACGGGGTTTGTATCTTTCGTTTTTTTGATTGCGAACCAATAGAACCAATCGAACGAACAGAACTCTTAGCTATTAAACTAACGAACCAACGAACTCTTTTCTATCCCAGCAGTTTGTTCTGGATGGCGTACATGGTGATCTCGGCGTTGGTGGAAAACTGCATCTTCTCCAGGATGTGCCGCCGGTAGGTGCTGATCGTCTTCACGCTCAGGCACAGCTCCTCGGCGGCCTGAGTCACCGTCTTTCCCGAGGCGATCAGAAGCATGACCTGGTACTCCCGGTCCGAGAGCTTCTCGTGGGGGGCCTTGTCCACGTCGCCGTGCAGGAAGTAGGTGAGTTTCTCGGCCAGGGCCTCGGTGACATAGCGGCCTCCCTGGGAGACCTTTCGGATGGCCGAGATGAGCTCCTTGGGCGTGCTTGCCTTGGTGAGATAGCCCGAGGCGCCGTCCCGAAAGGCCCGCACGGCGTACTGCTCCTCGGGGTAGATGCTCAGGATCATGACGGGCAGGTGCGGCTTCTGGCCCTTGAGCTCCTTGAGGATCTCGAGCCCGCTGCGGCCCGGCATGGAGATGTCCAGCAGGATGAGATCGAAGTCCTTCTTCTGGATCAGATCCAGAACTTCCTGCCCGTTGCCGGCCTCGCCGGTCACATCCATGTCGGGCTGGCTCATGAGGATCTTCTTGTAGCCCTCCCGGACGATGGGGTGATCATCGGCGATCAGGATTCGAATCTTTTTCATGACCCTTCCCTTTCTCCACGAGTGGTATGCTGACCTTGACCGTCGTCCCCTGGCCTTTCTTGCCGGAGATCACGGCCTCTCCTCCCCAGTGGTAGGCCCGTTCCCGTATCCCCAGTAAACCATAGGAGTTCGGTTTTGCAAGCTGTTCCTGCGTGATCCCCCTGCCGTTGTCCCGGACGACGAGTTCGACCCGGTCGGGACTCTGCTTCAGGCTGACGGTCACACGGCCCGCCTCGGCATGGCGCGAGATGTTTGTGAACGTTTCCTGGACGATGCGGTAAATGGAAAAAGACATATCCGCGTCGAGCCGCAGCTCCTCGGGGTCGATCGAGACTGCGCACTTGATGCCGGTGCGCTTCTGAAAATCCTTGGCAAGCCAGTCGATGGCCACGGCAAGCCCCAGGTGATCGAGCATCCCGGGACGGAGGGCCATGTAGATGCGCTTGACCGTCTCCATTGTCATCTCGACGAGGTGGATTGAGTCTTCGGCCTTCTTTACAAGGTCCGTCTGCCCGGGCGGGACGCTGTTCATGAGCAGGACCAGGTCCGTGTTGAGGGCCGTCAGCAGCTGCCCCAGCTCGTCGTGCAGCTCCCGGGCGATGCGGGTGCGCTCCTTTTCCCGGGCCGACTCGAGGTGGGCCGAGAGGTTGCGCAGCCGCTCCCGCGATTGCTCCACCTCCGTCTTGGCGCGCTTGAGGTCCGTGATGTCCTGGTAGGTGATGACGATGTTGCCTTCCTTGAGGCTCTCGCCGATCCGGGATGCCGTGATCATGCAGTCCACATCGGCGCCGTCCTTGCGGCGGCACTGAAACTCCATCTTGAAGGTCCGCTGTTTCTCGAGAGCCGTGTAGAGGATCCGGGCGATCTCCTCGTAGTCTTCATCGGAACGGTAGAAGACACGGACGCTCTTGCCGATGAGTTCCAGGGCGTCCCAGCCGAACACGGACTGGACCCCGTCGTTGGCAAAGATGATCCGGCGGTCCTGCAGGCCGATGACGGCGTGCGGGATGGCCTCCAGGATGGAGGCCTCCAGGGCCTCGAGGGCCTCGAGGCGGTTGCGTGCCTCGGTCTGCTCGGTGATGTCCATGGAGTTTCCGAGGACGGCCCGGGACCCCTTGTAGGGGATGAAGGCCACCGTCTCCATGATCCACCGGATGCGCCCGTCCTTGGTGACGATGCGGAATTCATGGGGCGAGCTGCGCTTGCCGCGGAGCAACTCCCGGGCATGCTTGCGCACCTTGACCCGGTCCTCGGGGTGAACGAGGCCCATGGAGCTCATGCCCGCCAGCTCCTCGGGGCTGTAGCCCGCGTAGGCGGCGGCATGATGGTTGACGTACTGGAAGGTCCCGTCCTGGACGACGTAGACGCCGGCCTGGGCGCTCGAGGCGAAGAGCTTGTAGGATTCCTCGGCGCGCCTGCGGTCCGTGATGTCCTCGTAGGTGATGACGACCCGCTTTTCCTGGAGGGTCTCCCCGATCCGGGAGGCGCTGATCAGGGCCTCGAAGGGGCTCCCGTCGCGGCGCCGGCAGGTGAACTCCAGGCTGAAGGTGCGCTGGCGAGCCAGGTTCGAGTAGAGGACCTTGGCGATCTCCTTGAACCCTTCCTCGGTGGGGTAGAGCAGGCGGGTGGAGCGGCCGATGAGCTCGGAGGCCTTCCGGCCGAAGACGCTCTCGACGCCGTTGTTGGCGAAGATGATCCGGCGGTTTTTCAGCCCGATGACGGCATGCGGGATGGCATCCAGGATCGATGCCTCGAGGGCCTCCAACTCGGCCAGCTTGGTCCGGGCCTTGACCTGCCGGGTCACGTCCATGGAGTTGCCGAGGACGGCCCGTTGCCTGCGGTAGTGGATGGGGGTGACCGTCTCGGCGATCCAGCGCAGATCCCCGCTCTTGCCGATCGTCATGAATTCATAGGGGTGGGAACGTTTCCCCTTCAGCATGGCGATCGCGTTTTTGCGCACCCTCTCGCGGTGATCGGGGTGGACGAGGCTCATGGAGGCCATCCCGATGAGCTCGTTGCGGTTGTAGCCCCAGTAGCGGGCTGCGTGCTCGTTCACGAACCGGAATTTCCCGTTCTGGAGCACGTAGATGCCCGCACGGGACGTCCGCTCCAGGCTCCGGTAGAGGCCCTCTTCGAAGAGGCAGTCCGTCTCCGAGCGTTTCATCTCGTCGATCTGCTTGCGCAGATCCGCCAGTTCCGTAATCAGTTGTTCTTTAGACTTTACCCGGGCCATGAGCACCGCTTCCAGCGAGGTTTTTAAGTTTTGCGATCTATGTTTCAGGCTTTTCTATCTCGTAAAACCTTGAACCTAAATCGTAAAACTCGTTCGTATTTATCGAACGCTTTAATACGATCCGGCCCGATTGTCAAATCATTCCGTGCCTGTAACCGTTTCAGGACGCTGCGTCACAAGGGCGGCAGAGCCCAGGGCACCCCTGTGCAGCCCCAGCCAGAATACCGCCTCCCGAGGCCCTCCCGGGCGCCATCAGACATTGTCTGATGGACGGTTGCGCCGATGTCTGAGAAGCCGCTCAATTATTGTCTGATCCCAGTTTCAGACAGCGGCCGATTTTCTTCAGGGCGCTGTTCGGTTAGGGTGGCTTCGAAACAAGAGGGAACTGACCGACACCGAAGGAAAGGCAAAGATCATGACGGGCAGAGTGGCGATGAGAGCAAAGACGGACATGACCCCCCAGGGCTCCCTGATGGGCGACCGTGCCGCGAGGATCCCCGGTGATCCTTCGAGCCGTTCCTACTACAAGGACAAGGGCCCGGCCATCTTCCGATAAAAACGGCAACCGCAAGGGGGTTGTCCTCTGAAAACGAGCGAACCCAAAGAGGGATCATCATCATGAAGAGCAGGGAAACGAAAAAGGACGCGAAGAAGGGCAAGGAGAAGATGCTCACCGGGAAGTACTGGTATGACCCGATGTGCGGTCCGATCCGGCCCTGACGATAAGGAAAACGTCGATTCCCAGTCAGTCATGTCGTCTTCTGCAACACGTCACTGACTATCTCCTTGACATTCGTTTGCGGGCGGGAAAACACCCCGCCCGTGAACGGATGGAGACGGAAGGCGCAATCGGCGGCAGACCGGTTGACCCAGGCTGCGGCGTTCGTACAGGGAGGAATCGGTGGCTCAGACGAAAAGAAAGCCCAGGAAGATCAGAATCAGCGAGGAAGACTGGAAACGATATGTAGATGAGATCCGCCGGGAAGACGTGCGGAGGCGTGAGGGAATACACCCCGAGGAACAAAGGAAGTGAAAGGAGCAAGACCATGACGAGAACGACTGAAACGACCGGCAAGGCCGGCAAGAAAGCGGAGAAGTACGATTCTTTAAAGCTCATGCAGGAGATCGAGAAGGACATTCTTGAGGGCATCCTCGAGAACCAGGTGCCCTGATTTTCTCCCCCGTTCAGCAACGAGTCCTCAGCAGTACGAAGAAACCCCCGCTGGCTCCCTCCACGGGGGTTTCTTTTTCGTGATCACCCCTGTCACGGGTTGCAGATCTCCATCACCGAGTAGGCCGCCTCGGCGATGCCTGACGCATCGATTCCGAAATGCCCGTAAAGGTCTTCCCGGCTCCCCGTCTGGCCGAACCGGTCGACCCCCAGGCTGATGGCGCGAGTGCCGAAAACGCTCCCCAGCCAGGCAAGCGAGTGGGAAGCCCCGTCCTGGACGGTTACGATCGGGGCCCTGCGCTCCGGCAGCAGGATCAACTCCCCGAGAAACCCTTCCCTTCCCAGGCCGGCGCCTTCGAGAATCTCCTTGCGGCCCCGCTGCCACCGGTCGTAGAGCCGGCGGGGGCTCGTGATGCCGATCACGTTGACCCTTGCCCCCTCCCGTTCGAGAACGTCCGCCGCGGCCATGGCCTCCGGGACCATCGTCCCCGCGGCAGCCAGAATCACCAGGGGTGCCGACTCGTCGGCGTCGCCACCGTCGCGCCAGTCCCGCAGACGACAGGCCCCGGCCAGCACCTGCCTTCGCAGGGTCTCTTCCCCCATTCGCCCCAGGGCCGCTTTCATCAACCCCTGGTCGACGGGCCTCGTGGAGAGCCGCAGGTAGGTCGAGCGGCCTTCCGCCCGGTCGCAGCACTGCCGGATCGACTCCAGCAGGATCCACTTCAGCTCCAGGGCGAAACAGGGCTCCCAGTAATCCAGGTTGGGAAGCTCCGTACCCAGCGACGGGGTCACCGTCGACTGGTGGGAGCCGCCTTCCGGCGACAGGGTCACCCCCGAGGGGGTCCCCGCAAAGATGAATTTCGAGCCCGAGTACAGGCCATAGATCAGCGCGTCGAGCCCCCGGCAGACAAAGGGGTCGTAGACCGTCCCGACAGGGATGAGGTGCACGCCGCACAACTCCGTCGAAAGCCCCATCATCGAAAGCATCATGAAGAGATTCATCTCCGAGATGCCCAGTTCGATGTGCTGCCCCTTGGGCGAGCGGTGCCACTTCAGCAGCCGGTAGACCTCGGCATCCTCGTAGTCCTTCTGCTCCCGGGCGGAGAAGACACCCGTCTTGTTGATCCAGCCCGCCAGGTTCGTCGAGATGGACACATCGGGAGACGTCGTCACGATGCGCCGGGCCAGCTCGGGCATGTCGGCCAGCTGCACAAGCAGGCGTCCGAATGTGTCCTGGGTGCTCGTGACCTGCGGAGACGGCGCATGGATGTCCTCCGGGACGGCATCCGGCGAAAGCACGAAGGGGGGCTTCTCCCCGCCGCCGAACAGCTTCCCGGCCCGCTCGGCGCAGAGCCTGCCCTCGGGGGAGGTCGCGTCGAAAAGGGGCCAGTCGTCGTCGGAGGGGATGCCGCAAGAGGCCCGCAGTCCCCCGATCTGCTCGGGGCTCATCAGCTGGGCATGATTGAGGGGATGGCCCGCCAGGGGAAGCCCCCATCCCTTGATGGTGTAGGCGAACAGGATCGTGGGCCGCCGGTCGTCGACCTCCGCGAGCCTCGAGAGGAGTTCCTGCATGTCGTGCCCGCCGAGGTTGGACAGCAGCGACGGCAGTTCCCCGTCGGGGATATCCTTCAGCAGTCGCGCCATTTCGGCACTGCCCTGGCCTTTCTCATCGAGCAGATGTCTGCGGATCTCCGCGCCGCTCTGCCGGATCAAGGCCTGGTATTCCTCGTTCAGCATGCGGTCGATGCGGCGCCTCAGGACCTCCCCTCCCGGCCGGCCGAAGAGGGCCTGGAGCTTGCGGCCGTATTTGGCCTCGATCACCTGCCAACCCATGTCCTCGAAGAGCCTCTTGAGACGGGCGGCCCGGATGCCGGGCACGACCCGGTCCAGGCTCTGGCGGTTGAGATCCACGATCCACAGCAGGTTGCGAAGCTCCTGCAGGGAATCATCCAGAAGGGCCTCCCAGACGTTGCCCTCGTCCATCTCGGCATCCCCCATCAGGGCAACGAAGCGGCGCTCGGGCAGGGGTCCGAAATGGGCCTGGGCGTATCGGTAGACAGCGGCAGCAAAGGCGGGCGCCACGGCTCCGAGCCCCACCGACCCCGTCGAAAAATCGACCCCGTCCGGATCTTTCGTCCGGCTGGGATAGGGCTGAATGCCCCCGTAGGCCCGAAGCCGGGTCATGTACTCGCGGGGCAGCTGCCCCATCAGGTACTGGACGGCGTGGAAGGCGGGCGAGGATTGGGGCTTGACGGCCACCCGGTCGCCCGGCTTGAGCCAGTGAAAGTACAGGGCCGTCAGGATGGAGGTGATGGAGGTGGAAGATGCCTGGTGGCCCCCGATCTTCGTCCCCTCGGGGTTGGGTCTCACGTGGTTGGCGTGGTCGATCATCCGGCTGGCGAGCCACACGACACGGCGCTGGATTGTCTCCAGGGATGCTATCTGTTCGGGGTCGGGGGGAAATTCCGGAAGGGTTTGCTTCTGCCTACTGGCCGGGCTCATGGTATACCTCCTCGTCGATGCAAGGGACAGGTACGCCGGCGCCGCGCGGCCTCGGGCAAAGGGGTCACCGTACTGGGGCAATCCCCAAAAAAAAGGCCGCCGAGGCGGCCAAACGTATCGGTAAATACGGTTATTATCCTGGTGGAGCTGAGGGGGATCGAACCCCTGGCCTCTTGAATGCCATTCAAGCGCTCTCCCAGCTGAGCTACAGCCCCGTCCGTTGAAAAAGAGAACTCCGTTTAGCACACGCATCTTGGCGTTGTCAATACAATTTTCTTGACTTTGAAGGCCCCGAAAGGATAATCAAAACTCACACGCCGGAGTGGTGAAACTGGTAGACGCAGGGGACTCAAAATCCCCCTTCCCTCGGGGAAGTGTCGGTTCGATTCCGACCTCCGGCACCAGGACATCAAGGGGTTGTCGCCGGAAAAGGCGCAATCCCTTTTTTAATTTGCCGTGCCGCTGGGGTTCATGTCGTGCGGTCGCCACGTTCTATCCAGCGTTACTCTCATCAAGGCTATAGAACTCCGCAGTGATGTCCTCGCTGTTTTCGCTGGAAATATCCGCAAGCCAATTTACAAATAACTTACCGCTATGGCGGTAAAAATTAACAATTATAGCGCCAGGATGAATTCACAAGAGGAAATCATTTATTTATTGCCGCCATAACGGCAAATATGACTTGACATAATTCTACTTAGGGCTTAATGAATCGTAAGGGAGCCCAAAATACCGTCATGGCGGTAAATGGAAGGAAATACACATGGAAGAATCCCTGGGTGCCATCGTGCAGAGGCATAGAAAAAAGAGCGGTCTGTCGCGGGAACGGCTTGCCGAGATCGCGGGAGTGGGCAAGACAGTCATTTACGATATCGAGCACGGCAAGGCCTCGGTCCGATACTCTACCGTGAAGAAGATCCTCGATGCCCTGAACATCCGGATACGCTTCATCAGTCCGCTCGAGGAGGATTCCAATGAGAAAGGCTGATGTGTTCATGCAGGGAAAACCTGCCGGGGTCCTGGAGGAAATCGAAAAGGGAAAGCTCTACCGCTTCACCTATTCCGACGACTACTCCGGCCTGCCAGTCTCGCTGACTATGCCTGTCCGCGAGAGGATGTTCGAGTTCGACCGATTCCCTCCTTTCTTCGACGGCCTGCTGCCGGAAGGCGTTCTCCTGGAAGCCCTCCTGAAGCGCCGCAAGATCGACCGGCACGATTACTTCAGCCAGATTGTGGCCGTGGGAGAGGATCTCGTGGGCGCCGTCACCGTCAGGGAGGCGAACGGATGAACCGCTGCCCCATCACCTATGAAGACTGCGGTGAAGGTCGATATTCCCAGCGGGCGTTGCGCCTGCTCTCGAGAAAGCTCACACGCCTCGAAGATCTTCCCTACACGGCGGCACAGCAGCGGCGGGAGGCGATCCGGCGAGCAGGCAGGATGTCCATCCAGGGCGTACAGCCGAAACTCAGCGCCGTTCTCAATGTCGAACAGAGCGCATTTGAAATCGTAGAGTCCGGGGGACGCTACATCATCAAGCCCCAGATGTTCGAGTACCCGGAAGTTCCCGAGAATGAGGATCTGACGATGAAGCTGGCGGAGGCGGCGGGGCTGGATGTTCCCTTCCACGGATTAATCCATTCGAAGGACGGCAGCTTTTCCTACGTCATCCGACGGTTCGACCGGACCGGGCGCACGGACAGAATTCCTCTCGAGGACTTCGCCCAGCTTCTCGGTCATGACCGGGACACGAAATACGCATCTTCCATGGAGCAGGTCGCATCGGTACTCGAGCGCTTCTGCACGTTCCCGGCCATCGAGAAACTCAAGCTCTTCAAACTCGTGCTGTTCAATTATCTCACGGGAAACGAAGACGCCCACCTGAAGAATTTCTCCCTTATACGAAGAGAAGGGAAAGTGGAGCTATCGCCGGTCTATGATCTTCTCAACTCGACAATGGTCATCGACTCCGGGGAAGAGCTGGCCCTGCCCCTGAACGGCAAGAAGAACAGGCTGAAGCGCGAGGATTTCATGGAGTACTTCGCGAAGGAGCGGCTGGGCCTAACGGACAAGGCCATTTCCAGGACGATCGGTGAACTTGAAACCGCCCGCCCTCTCTGGCTGGGTCTCCTTGACAGGTGCTTTCTCTCCGACAAGCGGAAAGCGATGTATCGGTCGCTGCTCGATCTGCGGGCGCGAACCCTCGGGTTGCTCGCTCCCTGAGCAAGTGGCAGGAATGACCATTTTCACAAGCCGCAGGGATTCCGACCTCCGGCACCAGAAATTATCAAGGGGTCACAAGCCTTAAAGCAGTTTTGTGACCCCTTCTTTTTCGTTCATCTCCGGCAACGGCCTGCCTCTGAACAGTTGCAGGTGTGGCCGAAAGCAGTCTTCTCGACCCGTAAAGACGGGCAATGCGAGCAGTCATTCCCGGTGGGGAAAAACACGTGCCCCTTTCTACTGGATTTCTCTGAAAAACCTTGCTAGTGACACATCCAGCCCGGATCGTCAGAAGTCCCGGGTTCCGATCGCATGGCGCACCTGCCAATGCAGACGGACCGGTTGCCTTTTGCTACCGGCAGGTTGCGTGCGCCCGAGAGACGAGAACAAACGCGGATGGCAATTGTCCGCGGAAAATGGAGGGGTAAGTATATGTTACGGATTCTTTTTGCGGCTCTGTGGGTCCTGTTCACCGTCAGTTTCTCCTATGCAGGTTGGTTGGATGAAGCCGTGAAGAGCGCCGCAGAGGGGATGGGGCGCAAGGCGGTCAACGAGGCCGCAGACGGCGCCTATCAGGGAACGAAAAAAGAGGCCAAGGACGCCGTGAAGGGGCAGCAGCCCGCCGACAAGGGCAAGCCGGGCACTGTGTCCTGGCCGGCAGGCCAGCAGCAGGGCGCGCAGCCGGCCCCGGCAGGCGGCAACGTGACGATCGAGAACGCCGAGGCCGTCTACTCGAAATACGACTTCATCCCCGGCGACAAGGTTATCTTCTTCGACGATTTCAGCGACACCGACGTGGGTGAATTCCCCCGCAAGTGGACGCTCAACGGGCCCAAGGGGGGGAATAACAATGCCGTTGAGGTGGTCGAATACCAGGGGAAGCGGTTTCTCAGGAACAACCCGGCCGCCAAGGGCAAGAACCAGTCCGAGTCGACCCAGTATGTCCGCCTGAATCAAAAGGGCGATCTGCCGGAGCGCTTCACCGTGGAGTTCGACGCCGTCTTCGCAAACGCCATACCCGGCGGGTACCCGAACCAGTACTTTCTCCTGCTGATGAACAGCAAGGACGGCTGGCTGGGCAACAGCCCCCACAACCTCGGGGTGGTCCAGCTCTCGGGAGACGTCAACGCCTCGAAGAACACGCGGACCAACCTGGGGCTGGTTGACGGCAGGGTCCACCACGTGGCCGTGAGCGTTAACGGGACCTTCCTCAAGGCCTACATCGACAACGTCCGCGTCATCAACGACCCCGACGGGGTGAAACGCCCCATCACGCTGGTCGGCCTGAGCATTCACTCCGGCGGGAACCTCCCCTCCGACAAGGTGATGTTCACCAACTTCAGGCTGGCCGAGGGGGGCAAGAGCATCCAGTCGGCCCTCAGCACCGACGGGAGGATCGTGACCCACGGGATCCTCTTCGACACGGGCAGCGACGTCATCAAGCCCGAATCCCTGCCGACCCTGAAGGCAATCCTTGCCGTTCTCAACGACAACCCGGGGGTGAATTTCGTCATCGAGGGCCACACGGACAACCAGGGCAACAGGGCCATCAACCAGCCCCTGTCCGAAAAGCGGGCGGCCGCGGTCAGGGCATGGCTGATTGACAAGGGGGTCGCGGCCGCGAGACTGCGGGTCGCCGGGTTCGGCGACAGCAAGCCCATCGACTCCAATGCGACGCCGGAGGGGCGGGCCAACAACCGCCGGGTGGAGTTTGTAAAGTTCTGAGGCAAATCGCCAGGGCGGGGCCTCAAGGGGCCCCGCTTTTTTAATGACTTCAAGCGGGGATCTTCACTCATCTCGTCCAACCAGGCCAGGAGTTACAGAAGCAGCCACTTGTACCATTAGAGAAAAGCGCTCAATTCCCGAGAAGGACTGCACATCCCCCTTCCCTCGGTGAAGTGTCGGTTCGATTCCGACCTCCGGCACCATGCAAGCCAGGAGTCGGCTCTCGCGGCCGACCCCTTTATTTTTCCGAATCATGAACGGTGTCCAAAATTGTGCCTTTTGGTCCTACACCTCAGCATCATCACAGATTTTCCTTATAAATAAGGATTGATTTTCGGAAACTCAGACTTTATAAGTTTGGCACGGACGAGCATCGTGGATGTTATGAAACAGACATAACCCTCAACCCTGAGCGAGGGCCGGATGAATTTGACGAACTGAACCCCGTTTCTCGAGAGAGGCTGGGGTTTTTACTTATGGATCAGGCAATGAGTCAAGAGATTGATTCGAATAAAAAGGGGATGGGTGGATCCATGAAATTATTTTGCAGTGTCGGCATCCTGGTGGCCGCCTTGACGATCCCGGGATGCACAGACAGCAAAACAAGCGAATTGGAGCAAAAACTATCTGGTGTCGAGACCAAGATCAACGAGATGCAGTCCACCGTCGATTACCAGCGGACCAAGATGGCCAGGTACCAGGTGGAAAAGGACCGGTACAGCAAGGTGTATCTGGATACTTCATCCAAGGGATTCCAGCGACTCGACACAAACTGCGGGACATTCTGGATCATGCTGGACGATATCGAGCCATACCCCAATGGCTATAAACTGTTGTTGAGTATCGGAAATCCCTATTACGCCGTTTTCTCGGGCATGAAGACCCGTGCCCGGTGGGGACCGGCTTTCGATGCGAAAGCATCGGAAAAAGACGTGAGTGCCTATGAGGCGTGGGACAAGACCTTGAAAGAAAAAGAGGAAACCGTCACCCATGAACTGAAGCCGGGCACCTGGAATAAAATGACGGTCATATTGGCCCCCGCAAAGCAGGAAGACCTGGAATACGTGGAATTCTCCATGACGGTGGAGCAGGTAAAACTCGGTGACTCGAAAAAATAGCCCCCATCCTTCCTGTCGCAGGGCACAGGTCGATTCGGGATGCAGAACCAGCAGACAGCCGGCTTGGCAGGTTTGCCTTGTGCTTCAATCTGCCGGATCGTGGTTCAGGCGGAAAGAGAAATGTTGAAATACAAGGCCTGATGCTATCTACTATAAAATATGAAATTCGATGACTATCGCATTGAGCCTGAAATCAAGCAGAATTTGGCGGCCATGGGCTTCAAACGCCCGACCGATATCCAGTTCAAAGCCATTCCGCCCATCCTCAACGGGGAGGATGTGCTGGCCATTGCACAGACCGGCACCGGCAAGACAGCGGCCTTTGCAATACCGATCCTGCACATGCTTCACGAACAAAAGAGATCCCGCCGCACGGAGGGCATCAAATGTGTGGTGATGGAGCCCACCCGTGAACTCGCCCTGCAGATCACGGAAGTGTTCGACTCCATCGGCAAACACACCCGGGTGAAAACCCTCTGTGTCTTCGGCGGGGTGGAGCAGGATCCGCAAATTGCCCGGTTGGAAAAAGGGATCGATATTCTCGTCGCCACACCCGGCCGGATGTTCGACCTCGTGAGCCAGGGCCATATTCACCTCAACCGGGTGCAGATACTGGTGCTCGATGAGGCCGATCACATGCTCGATCTGGGTTTTATCAAAGATATCCAGGACCTCATCCGCTTTCTTCCACGCAAACGGCAAACCCTGTTTTTTTCGGCCACGATCAATGACAAGATCAAGAAATTAGCCTATTCGCTGGTTAAAGACGCGATTCGTATCCAGATTGCTCCCGATGACCCGGTCGCAAAAAATATCGCTCACTCGGTTGCCTTTATCGAAATGGATGACAAACGTTTTTTCCTTGCCCGCCTGATTGAGGAAAATCCCGATCATAAAATTTTAGTATTTGTCCGCACCAAAGTCCGGGCCGAACGCGTGAGCAAGGCCCTCGAACGAGCCGGCATCCAAAGCATCACCATCCACGGCGACAAAGATCAGCACGACCGCCTGGACGTGATGAAGCAATTCCGCGAAGGGACCGTGAAAATCCTGATTGCCACCGACGTCAGTGCCCGGGGGATCGACATACCCGACGTGGACCAGGTGGTGAATTACGATCTCCCCGAAGTGGCCGAAAACTACGTCCACCGCGTGGGCCGCACCGGCCGAGCCGATAAAAAGGGCCTGGCGGTTTCATTCTGCAGCCCGGAAGAAAAGCCCATCCTCGACGAAATCGAGAGTTTTCTGGGCAAGCCGATCACGGTGCTCACCATCGGTAAAAACGAATACAACGAAACCCTGATCCTCCACAGGGACCGCACGGACAAGTTGACAGCGGCGATGGAGGAAATTGAAAAAGCGGAGAATTGGGGGAAGAAGAAAAAGAAGAGGAAGGGGTAGGCGTTATTCCTGATTAAAGCAAAGGGTTCAGGCGGCATCCGTCTGAACCCTTTTTTTGTAACATCCGCTCCCTGATCAAGTGGTTAGATGCTGAGAGGGAGAATCCCCCCTGCCCGCCTTTATGAGGGGGGTATTTATACTGTCTTCTCCAGCAGCTCGATGCCTTTGCGGATGCGGCGAAGCGACTCCTCGCGGCCGAAAATGTCGGCCAGCTCGATGCCGCCGCCGGGCGTGAACTGCTTGCCGGATAGCGCAATGCGCAGCGGCCACAGGATGAGCCCGCTTTTCACCCCCCGCTTCTCGATCAGGGCGAAGATCTCGCGGTGCAGCGTGTCGTGATCCCACTGCGGCAGCGACTCCAGCATGGGCAGGATCGCCTTCAGGCTCTCCAGCGAGTTTTTCGGGTCCGTCTTCATCTTCTTGCTGACGTAGAGCTCCGGCGAATAGTCGGGCAGCGCGTCGACGAAATCGAGCTGGCCGGGGATGTCGGAGAACTTCTCCGTCCTTTCGTGCATAACCCGGCTGATCTTCATCAGATCGATGTCCTGGCGCTTCACGGCCTTGCGAATCCAGGGCAGCGCGATGGCGTGGAATCTCTCCAGCGGCATCTCCCGGATGAACTGGCCGTTGAGCCAGGTGAGCTTGTGGACGTCGAAGATGGCCGGCGAGCGGCTGATCCCGCCGAGGTCAAAGGCCTCGACAAGCTCCTCGAGGGTGAACTTCTCCCTCTCCGTGCCCGGGTTCCAGCCGAGCAGGGCGATGTAGTTGATGATGGCCTCCTTCAGGTAGCCCTTCTCGACGAAGTCGGCGTAGGAGGCGTCGCCGTCGCGCTTGGAAAGCTTGTGCTGGGCGTCGCGCATCACCTGCGAGCAGTGGACGTAATGGGGGATCTCCCACCCGAATGCCTGGTAGAGCAGGTTGTATTTGGGCGTCGAGCTCAGGTACTCGCTTCCCCGGATCACGTGGGTGATCTCCATCAGGTGATCATCGACCACGTTGGCGAAGTTGTACGTCGGCAGGCCGTCTGACTTGACCAGCACCTGATCGTCAAGCGTCGAGTTGTCCACGGTGATGGTCCCGTAGACCTCGTCGGAGAAGGCCGTGGCGCCCAGGGTGGGAATGCTCTGACGGACCACGTGGGGAACGCCTGCGGCAAGCTTCTCGCGCACCTCTTCCTTCGTGAGCTTCTTGCAGCGCCCGTCGTAGCGGAAGGGAAGCTTCCGGAGCTGCAGGCTCGTGCGAAGCTCCTCGAGGCGCTCCTTGTCGCAGAAGCAGTAGTAGGCCACGCCCTTCTCGATCAGCTCCTCGGCGTATTTTTTGTAGATGGGCTTGCGCTCGTGCTGGATGTAAGGCCCGTACGCACCCCCCTTGTCCGGTCCCTCGTCGTGAATGAGCCCCGTCTCCGCGAGGGTGTGGTAGATCAGCTCGACAGAGCCTTCCACGATGCGCTCCTGGTCCGTATCCTCGATCCGGAGGATAAAGGTGCCCTTGTTCTTCTTTGCCCAGAGATAGGCATAAAGCGCCGTCCGGAGGTTGCCCACGTGCATGTAGCCCGTGGGGCTCGGCGCAAAGCGTGTTCTGACTTTCATGATGCTCCTCTGATCAGGCGGGCAGCCGCCTGTTGCATGCATTCTTCCTTAAAAAAACCGGATGCCGGAACAGGTCCGGCATTCCAGGGGTTTCATTTGCCGCAAGAGAAGGACTTCCGCGATGGCTGCCGGAAGCGCTTCATCCCGAAAAATGTATAGAATAATCGACGGGTTCTGTCAATGAGAACTTCCTTAGAACTCCTCGAGGATTTTCGCTTTCTCGAGCTTGCGGATCTTCTCCAGGGCACGGTTCTCAATCTGCCGGACGCGCTCGCGGGTGAGGCCGAATTTCTTCCCGATTTCCTCGAGGGTGCGCGGCTCGTCGTCGGTGAGGCCGAACCTCAGGCTCAGGATCTCCTGTTCCCGGGGTGAGAGCTCGTGGAGGATCTCGGTGAGATGCCCCGTGAGGGCCTTGCGGTCCATGGGCAGAAGCGGCATGAGTCCCCCGTCCTCGTAAGGTTCCTCCTGAACGGGGCTCTCCTCGCTTGCCTCCAGAAGCTCCGCCATGAGCTGGACATCGTCGATATCGACATCGAGCGACTCGGCCATTTCCTCCGGGGCCGGTTCGCGGCCCATCTCCCGCAGGAGCCGCTCCCTGACCTGGGTGTATCTCGAGATCACGGGGTTGACGTCGGGCGCCTGGTGCCGGATGGCCTGGGTGATGGCCTGGCGGATCCACCACCGGGCATAGGTGGGAAACCGGACCCCGCGGCGCCAGTCGTATCGCTCCACGGCCTTGAAGAGCCCCAGGTTTCCTTCCTGGACGAGATCCAGAAGCGAAAGTCCGTAGCTTCGGCTGGAGTAGTGCTTGGCGATGTAGACGACGAGGCGCAGATTGGATTGGATCATCTTCTCCCGGGCCGCCGCATCGCCTTTCTCGATGCGCCGGGCCAGCTCGATCTCCTCCTTCGGGGTGAGCAGCCGGACCCTGCCGATCTCGCGCAGGTAGTGCTGCACCGGGTCGAGGGAAACGTCTTCGCGCCTCGGCGCCTCGCGCTCCTGCGGCTCCGGGGGCTCTTCCTCCTCCGAGACCCGCACATTCTCCGACTCGAGGGAGTCGAAGATTTCCACGAGCTTGCGACGGCCTTCCTTCTTCGGTTCTCGCTTCTTCATGGGATGCCCGTGCCCCTTCCCTTGCGGGTCATTGCGAGCGGAGTGAATCAATCTTTGTTACTGGATTCTCAATCGTAGATTACCACGCCTCGCAAGGCTCGGCTCGTAATGACCCATTATTAATGACATCGTTATATCCCTGTATCCTTGCCCTATCTTAACCCATTCCGGCGACGGATGGAATGCCCAGTTTCCTGGCCGTATTCCGTCTTTATCTTGTCTTCGCTTTGTAGTACATAAACGCTCAATGGCGCCAGGAGGACCGAAGTCGTGCCACGATCGAAAACCCCCCAGATGAGCTTCCGGGCAGCCGCGATGATCGCGGAAGGCAAACGAGGGCCCAGCCGCGCTGCAGACACGACCGAGGAAAGCGAGCACCTGTTCCGGACCCTCACGGAAAAGTCTGTCGCCGGCATCTATGTCGTCCAGGACGGGCGCTTCTGCTTTGTCAACGACAATGCGGCCTCTTACGCCGGCTACTCCGCCGATGAGCTCATCGGGAAGAAATCGGACTTCATGGTATACGCCGAAGACCGGCAGGCCGTGAAGCTCAATGCCCGGGACATGCTTCGGGGCAAGCGCTCCTCGCCCCACGAATTCCGGATCACCACCCTGCAGGGAAGCGTTCGCTGGGTCCTGGAGACGGTCGCTTCCATCACCTTTGGCGGAAGGCCGGCCATCCTCGGCAACTCCATGGACATCACCGAGGAAAAGCGCGCGCAGGAGCGGCTCCGGGAGTCCGAGACCTGGTACCGCACGCTCTTCGAGACCACGGGCGCGGCGACGATGATCCTCGAAGAGGACACGACGATTTCGCTCGTCAACCGGGAGTTCGTCCATCAGTTCGGCTACACCCGGGAGGAGACGGAAAACCGCAAGAGTTGGACGGAGTTCATCGCGCCGGAAGATCTGGGGCGGATGAGGGAGTATCACCGCCTGCGGCGGATCGACCCGGAGGGGCCGCCGAAAAACTACGAATTCCGCTTTATCAGCCATACGGGAGAAGCCCGGAATGTCTTTCTCACGGTGGACATCATTCCGGGGACGCGCAAGAGCATCGCCTCGCTCGTGGACATCACCGATCTCAGAAGGGCCGACGAGACCCTGAAGGTCCGGGGGCGGGAGCTGGAGAACAAGACGATCGAGCTCGAGGAACTCAACGCGGCGCTGCGGGTCCTGCTGAAACGCCGGGAAGAAGACCGCAACGAGTTGGAGGAGAAGGTCCTCTCCAACGTAAAGAAGCTCGTCCTGCCCTACATCGAAAAGCTCAAAAAAAGCCCTCTCGATCCCATGACGAGGACGAGCATCCTGATCCTCGAATCGAACCTCCGCGACATCATCGCTCCCTTCTCCACCAAGCTCTCCTCGACCCACATGAATCTCACCCCGCGGGAGCTCCAGATCGCCAACCTGATCAAGGAGGGAAAGGCAACCAAGGAGATCGCCGAGTTCCTCAATGTCTCGCCCAGCGCCGTCAATATCTGCCGCCATCGCATCCGCCACAAGCTGGGCCTCAACAACCGCAAGATCAACCTGCAAACGTACCTGTCCCAACTCGCGTAAATATTACATTTAATGTAATATTTATGTAGCATTCTTATAATATTGCATTTTCCCCCGTTTCGCCATAAAGCGCAGTGAGCCTCTAATTTTCGTTCTGATTTAGCGGTCGGGTTGCCAGGGGGGATCCCGTGGAGGAGACGGCAACCCGGCCCTTCCAAACCAGATTTGCTGCAGTGGCTGTCAGGGCTTCACGACTGGACTTCCACTGTCTGTCTTCTTGACCGGGGCCGGGACAACGCCACCCGGCCCCGCCTCCTCGCCAATGAAAAGGCACGGGGAGCGAGGGACGAGGGACGAGGCTCAACAAATGAGACCCCTTCCTTTCACCCCCGATCCACGATCCTATACACATCGTATCCGGTTTTTTTACCCATAACGATCAATCGTCAGACATAACATTTTTCAGGAGGGACTGAACTATGGCAATCAAGAAAATCTGTGTGTTGGGAGCGGGATTGATGGGCAGCGGGATCACCCAGGTCTGCGCCCAGGCGGGCTACCAGGTGGCCATGCGCGACATCGAGCAGCGATTCGTCGACGGCGGCATGAACATCATCAAGAAGAACCTCGCCCGCGAGGTGGAGAAGGGCAAGCGCACCCAGGCCGACATGGACGCCCTGCTCGGCCGGATCAAGCCCATCGTCGACCTGAAGGAAGCCGCCTCGGATGCCGACGTCATCGTCGAGGTCATCATCGAGCTGATGGAGATCAAGAAGAAGGTCTACCAGGAGCTCGAGACGTTCGTGAAGCCCGAGTGCCTCTTTTT
>Ga0208980_10000297_pt1 | contig 27015 bp, 19 predicted proteins | sample WetSurMetagenome_3_FD_187993 | JGI IMG/M metagenome (GOLD analysis project Ga0208980, IMG submission 187993) | Wetland microbial communities from Twitchell Island in the Sacramento Delta, sample from surface sediment Aug2011 Site A1 Bulk (version 2) | ecosystem: Environmental > Aquatic > Marine... | reverse complement strand
CGCTCCACGCGGAACCGGTGCTGCTGGCGGGCCCGGAGGTAACGAACGGGGTGGCACTCGGGGAGGGATGTCCGGTGGTGCTGATCGTGGTGCTGCACAGGGCGGCGCCCCAGGCGGAACTGGCCTCAATAGCGTTCCTGCTGGTGCTGCTGGTACTCCAAATCCCAGATCATCTGCTGCCTACTCCTATCGACAGGCCCTCTATCTGGATGCGAAAGGGATTAATAATGGTAAATCGGTCCTGGCTGCCGTGAAAGGTGAAAAGCCGACAGGCTTTGACATTCATGATATTGAGATCAATTCAAAGGGGACATTCTACAAGGATGAAACTTCGCCTGGCGGTACGAGTTTTAACGGCATCTACGCGGTCGGCGGGGAATACAATCTTAAAAACGTTAAGATCAACTTCTTCGGTGACGGTCGCAGCGACTTCACCGGTTATGGCTCGGCAATCGTAGCCTCCGGCAAGGGCACCAAACTCGTTTTTGACAATCTCACCATCAATAACGAAGGTGTAGTCCGCGCCGGCGTCATCGCTAAAGACGGGAGCAAGGTGATCGTCAAGAACTCCAATATCCAGTGCAAGGGCGGCGTACTGCCACCTGGCTGGCTGAGTCCTATGAACCCATCCGTGATGAGGTCAACGCTCTGGATATCCGGCATGTCAGGCAACGTCCGTGCCACCAGCGTGCTGGGGGCCGAAACTGAGGCTGCCTACATCAACTCCTCCGTCTCATCTGATGGTTGGGGCGTTTTCTCCACCGATCAGACCACCAATATTCATCTCAACGTTATCAACTGTAAAGCCAATATAACTGGAGAGGAAGGATACGGCAATTATAACGATCCTTCCGCGCACGTGGCGTATTATGGCACTGAAATGAACATGGCCACGTTCGCATCGGTCATTGGTTCCGGCGATGTCTATTACGGCGACAGCACTCCGGAGGTCGTAAAAGGTCTCAATGAAAAGTTTGGCCTCGGCCTCACTGCCGAAGAGCTCCAATCGATCCCTGCAAAGTCCACGGTAATCAACTCAAAAAAGTTCGGCGTCATGTGGCACAGGACGGGCAACCCCCTGACTGTAGACGGCGGCACTACATTCAATACTGCCAAAACCACATTCATTGTTTCGGGTGTGCCCGCAGTGATCAATATGGACGGCTCCAAGGGAGCCAAGATAAACCCGGGCAACGGCGTAATCATGCAAGTGGCATCCGACGACCAGCCGGCTGATATGTCCAGCACCGGATCTTACGAGGAGCCTACCACAGAACCTAAACCAATTAAGGGATTTGATAACACTTCTGCTGATGGTGCAGCGACAGCCAACTTCTCTAACATTGACCTCAAGGGCGATTTCTACAACTCTGTAGGCTGGGGCAAGCTAAGCGACAAGCTCAATATGGCCATCAACTTAGATAAGTCTAGCGTCACCGGAGTGATCTCTGCCTCTACTTCTCATCATTCCACTCCCAAGATCACGAAAGATAACTTCAGGGAGTTCCACTCCATCACTGACGCGGTGCGTCCCGCCGTAAACAACGGAGTTATCGTAAACTTAACCAACGGCTCCAAATGGATTATCACCGGGACTTCTTATATCACAAACCTTTCAATTGGCGATGGCTGTTCGGTCGCCGCTCCTGAAGGCTTCAAACTGAATTTGATGGTCAATGGCCTTAAGAAAGAAATTAAAGCAGGCAAATACTCTGGGAAAATAACGCTTGCAGTCACTAAGGAGTAAGTATGACTGAATCTAATCATAATCTGAGCAGACGAAAATTCGTGGTTGTAAGCTCTGCGGCAATCGCATCACCGTTGCTTTTGGATCCTGAAGGTTTAATGGCTGCGGCGAAGACCGCCAAAAAAGACAAGATCTATTACATTACCAATAAATGTGTAGGCTGCCACGCATGCAAGATCTTCTGCCCTCAAAAGGCAATCTTTTATGGCGAACGTAAGATGGAGATAGATCAGGACAAATGCGTTCAATGCGGGACTTGCTACAACGAATGCCCTATTTGCGTGGTCTCTGAGATTAAACTCTAAATTTGGAAAGAGGATACGATATGGCAGCAAAAACAATGGACTGCGATCTGGTAGTGATAGGCGCTGGCGGCTACGGCATGGTTTGTGCAGTAAAGGCGGCCGACCTTCTTCCGGGCAAAAAGGTGATCGTCCTTGAAAAGGCCAAAAAACCGGGTGGCGCCACCATCTTCGGCCATGGCCCGAATAATATATATGACTCGACCTGGCAAAGGAATGCGGGGACGGAACCACAGGTGCCTCAGGATCCCTCGGGAGTGTTCTTTGACTTCCTGGTCTCAAAAGGAGAAGCGGATGCGAAAAAGTATTTTGAGGTTGGGGAAGTAATATTCATGGGGAGCATGACGCAAAAGATCGGGATAAACATGCCAAGGCGCATCGACAAGTATAAGGGATTGGATGATCCTTCTATCGGCCCCGGCTGGTGGGGGTCATATATAGTCGATAAGATGATGGAATGCTGTAAAAAGATGAATGTTCCAGTGCTAACTGAAACCAGGGTGAAGAAATTCTTAAAGGATTCGAGCGGAAAGGTGACGGGGGTTCTGGCTGATACAAAGGACGGTGAGCTGCAGGTGAACTTCAAGGCATGCTATGTCGGGGCTGGGGGTTTCGGGGCGAATTATAAGAAGTGTCAGGAGTTGTGGCCGAAAGTCTATAACAACACACCGATGCACAACCTGGTTCCGCCATCTTTAACAGGTGACTTGATAGATGTGGCTCAGGAGGCCGGCACCGGCATCGACCTGAAAAACGCGGGCTGCAATACGCAAGGTCCTTATCATCATCCGTATTCTTATACAATTCATATCATGACAAAGACCGATGCAATGGTCCTGCAGGTAAACCCCGAAGGCGAGCGTATACCCACCCAAGGTTTTAGCGCTCCTGGACGGGAGTTTGCTAATCCACTTGTATACAGTATTGCAGATCAGGACATTCTAGAGAAGGCGGCGGAACTTGCTCCAAAACAGATAAGCGAACCGGACGACAAAGAGCGCGTTAAGAAATGGAGGGAGGATCTGGCAGAGGAAGTAGCTGTGGATGAAAAAAGACGCTACGGTAGGCACACGACAAAGGCAGATACGATAGTGGATCTGGCTTTGAAACTGGGAATGGACCCCAACGTGCTCCTTGCGAGTGTGGAGAAATATAACAAGGAATGTGAATCCGGGAAGAGTCAAGGCACAATGGCTGGAGATCAAGGTAGAGGAATTGCAGAAACGCCCAATAAATCCCAAATGCCTGTCAAAAAAAGTCCTTTTTATGCCATTTTCCTGCAGCCTTTCAGACAATGCACACATGGTGGAATGATAGTCAATGTCAATCAGGAGGTTTTGGACGCCAAGGGTAATGTGATGCCGGGCCTGTATGCGGGAGGCGATTGCACCACAGAATACACCGTCAACACCGGCAGCCAAACCGGCGGACAAGGAGGCCCGCAGGGCATGCAGGGCGGCAGAGGGGGTCAGGGCGGTCAGGGCGCTGGTGGTCGAAGCGGAGGAGGAGGCAGGAGGGGAAGCCCTGGTATCTTTGGCGACTACCTAGCAGGCCAGGGCGGCGGAATGATGGGATTCGGCAAAGCAATCACTGCAGCGATCAAAATAGCAGACTATCTGAATAAAGCCTAGAAAAGATGACCGCGGATATCCACGGGCCTCACCCCGTGGATATCCGATCACAGCTTTCTATCCGATTATTTTTGCAGATGCAGACAACCTGAAGACGGAAGTTGACCATTGCCTGGGTAGCGTCCTGAAAAGAAAAAGATCCAATTATCAATAGACTAAAAAGCGTACTTGAGGCCAAACTGGATCAGTCGGGGATTAACTGAAGTGCTGGTGATTCTACCAAAATTTGGATTGGATTTATTCGTGTCTGGATTGGAAAACTGCGCGTGATTGAATGCGTTGAAGAATTCTGTGCGCAGTTCCAGCTTCGCCTCCCTGATTGTAATGCTTTTGCTCAGGGATAAATCCCAATTTGCCTGTCCGGGTCTGCGAATAATTCCATGGCCTGAGTTGCCATAGCCAGTGCCGTCGCCGATCGCGGGTGGAGCACAAAACACGGCCACGTTAAAGTAGCCGTCCAGTCGATCCTTTACATCGCCTGCAGTGGCCACGTCGGCAGCTCCCATCCCATTGCAGAATTGAGCACGAGAGTCGCCGGGACTTCCGTAAATGGTTCCACCCATGCTGTCTGTAATAGTCATGGGCATGCCACTCTGGATTGTAGTCACACCGGACAGACTCCAACGGCCAAGCAGCTTCCCGGATAATCCGGCTCCTCTGTAAGGCAATTCCCAGTTGTAATTGACTACCAACCGTTGCTGGCGATTGCCCGTCGATATTCCGTACTGCTGGGTTTTGTCATTCGGATCGTTGCTGTTTATTGAGTAGACCATTGTCTTATTGAAAGTATACGCCAGCTGAACCTGCATGTTCTGGGAAAGCCTTTTCTGAAGCGTCGCCTGCAAGCTATGGTAATTCGAATCGCCCTTGGTTTCCTGCATGTCTATCCCTCTCGGAGCAATGCCGAGATAGGGCACGCGTAGAGAAGCATTTTGGACTGTACTCGTGGTAACTCCGTTGACAGGATTGCTCGGGCTTGCCAGCCTCGCGCCGTTTAGGGAATGCCCTACTTGTTGCAGTCGCATAGAGCGAGACCCTTCGTATCCTAGCTCGAGAGTCCATTTGGGAAGAAACTCATACTGGATATTCAGATTCCACTTCTGCGTCTGCGGTGTTCCAAAGTCTTCCTGGATGAGCCGCAGGCTGAGATTGGAGCTTTCCCCAGTAGCGAAGTTCACACTGCGTGGAGATCCCCAACCGAGCACCGCTGGAAGGAAAGGCTGCGCCAAGGTGGAAAAATAGTTGGCGGCACCCGACGTTCCCAGCGGGGTTGCATAAGGCACGCTCCGCACCGTAAGTGCTGTGGTACTCGTATCATTAGGCCGATCATAAAACAGGCCATATCCTCCTCGCATCGAAAAACGCGAGCCGCCGAACGGTTGCCAGGCGAAGCCGAAGCGCGGAGCGAAATTTGTCATACTCGGGCTCACCGCCGTGGGGATATTAAGCTGGTTCCGGTAGACTCCCGGTGCCAGGGTACGCCCGAAATTGGATGGCACCACGAATCCTGCATAAGTTCCCTCCGGGGGCGGGACGGGCTCCTTCTGGATCATGCTCAGCCAAATAGTCGTATGGTCCCCATTTTTATCATAGGGCAACCCGTTGTATTCCCAGCGCACACCAAGGTTTAGTGTCAGGCGTTGTGTTAGCTTAATGTCATCCTGAAAAAAAGAACCGCTATTGGTGAGACGGTATGCGTGATAGATTCCCCCCGGTGCCGACACCACACCGTCGGCTGCAAACACGTTGCTAAAAGCTGTGCCATTTGTCTTGATACCATTGACTATGGGGTTTGCGGCATTGCAGGTCTCAGCGCCGGGCGGGCATCCCGGCATTCCAAGCAGGAAATCGCTGAAACTCATGAAAGTCATCCGTCCTATCGTATATCCAGCTCTCAGCGAATTCCATTGGGCTCGCTCATTTTCAATGCCCGCACGAATTGTTTGCTTCCCATGCGTCCAAGAGATTTGATCGGCCAAGATGTATCTGTTATTAGTGCTGGAATCCCAGGATTGCGATGCTCCTATGGAAAATAACCCGGCGATGCTAATCGAATCAAGCTTGTTCAGTTGAGCCACAAGCGATGGAATACCAATCTCCTCGTTTGTGAAGGGAACCGAAGGTGTTGATATTGTAATAGTGCGCTGTGCCGACATTCTGGCTTCATTTACGAAGTTGGTGCTCAATACTGACGTGAGCTTTATCTGTCCATTGAGATTCTCCGTGGACATTTCCGACGGGGAGCCGGGCATGCTGTTGCCGCTCGAGAAGTTCGAAAGTTGGGGTGCGTTGCTGTAAAACAGTCTTTCCGCGAAAGTGTGTTTTGGGGAGATGACATAATCGACATTGATCAGAATCTGATCTTCACTGTACGTTGCTGGAATACTGAAGGGCTTGGTCTGGAAAGTTCCGGCACCAGACCCGAGAACGTAATAGGAACCTCCGGGTAGCCTCAGATTGAGAATGTTCAAGGCTACAGGACTAAGGTTGGATCCATCGCAGGCAACCTGCACGCCGCCAAAAAACGTCTGATAGCGCTTATCCCCCAGATGGTTTTCAGGGCAAAAGGCACCCCCGATTGTTGCTGCTGTGCGAGTTTCGGGCAACGGTGGCAAAATAACGTTGGATGCGAAACCCGCAGATGCAAAACCATTCCGTTGCCTTGTTCCTTGATAGGAACCAAAGAAAAACAGTCTGTCTTTGATGATAGGACCGCCAAAGGTAAAGCCAAATTGGTTTTGCTTCAAAACCGGCCGCGGCAAGCCGTTGCGCTTGCGGAAGAATTCATTGGCATTAAAGATGTCGTTGCGGATGAACTCGAAAAAAGTTCCGTGGAAAGAGTTTGTGCCTGACTTGGTGACCACATTGACATTTGCGCCCGAGCTACGCCCGGATCCGGCATCGTATAGCGACGTCTGAACCGTGAATTGTTGAATTGCATCGGGATTGGGGGTGCTTATTGTAGCCGAAGGGCTGGCGCTGGACGCGCCATCCATTGAGAAGCCGCTCGCCCTCCCTCCCGCCACCTGGACTGTCTGTGAGCCGGTGCCGATGGCTGAAGCATTGTTTACCTCGCTTCCGACACCCGCGGATAGACCCAATATCTGTGTGTAATTGCGACTTGAAAGCGGGAGGTTTGTAACCTCGCGTTCATCCGCAAGACTGCCTGATGTGGAAGTCTCGGTCTGGACGGCCTGACCCTCCCACTGCGCTACAATTTCATCTCCTTGTGCGCCGACCTCCATTTGCACTTTCACGTTCGGGGTGTTGTTTATATCCACGGTGACCGAAAGGATCTCAGTTGTCTTAAACCCGGCGGCGGAAAATCTGACCCGATACTTGCCAGGGGGAAGCATCGTCAACATGCAGTAGCCGCTCGAATCTGTTATGGCGGTTCGTGTTATGCCGGTTTCCATGTTTGTGGCCGTGACAGTTGCTCCCACAATTGCGAGACCTGATTGGTCTGAGACCATCCCTGCCATCGCTCCGGTTCCCGATGTTTGAGCGACAAGAGTTGAAAGGGTGCCGAACCAGAACAAAAAAACAAAGATAAGATTGCCTTAAACGTAATGAGACTCATATTTCGCCCTTGGAATCCAAATAGCGCTGCATTCTTGCTGGTCCTCATCTGCTTTCCTTCCCCTTCCGGGAGTTCCCCAAGCGTTATAAGAAATTCCAAATGATAATGGCCTTATACTCGTTGAACACTCCCTCAAGCTTCTGATATTCCTCAAACATTTCAAATTCGATTCAATGCGCGTGCCTGATATGAGCGTTGGTTGGATTGTGTCGCTCTTCAACGAAACGGCTCCATGCGCAAAAAATTGTCATGCCTCAATTTTTGCTGCGGCGAGGTTTTTGAATGCGATTTGATGAGATCATGCAAGTAGGGTGCTGTATGCTACGTCGATTTTACGCGGGGAATATTCCCGAGGGCAAAAGAATAAGCCGAATCAAGCTCCTGGAGAGGCGTATAACGCAGGATTTATGCGAGCAGTATTAATACTTCTACGCTTACCAATAATGGACAGCTTCAACATTTGGAGGGCCATAACTGCTTCCATCCAGCTTCATTGAAATCACGATTTGTACGTTCTTGAGATTCCACGACTTAGGTATGTTAGGGGCTAATCTTTGCATGTACTTTCGCTCCGACAGAAACGCAGCTGCGGCGTCGGTTGCGAGCGCCGAAAGACCAGCAATGCTTACTATATGCTCTCCAATCGTCGGATCCGAAATGCGCGAAATGATTGCATAACCTTTGACGCTCTTCTCGGAAGTATCTCCCCGAGTCGATGACCAGTCCCTTTTGCTCGGATTGAGACGGTCACAGATCCAGGTCGTTTGGTCGTCATTCTCGAAGTAAAATCGTAACTCGCTAAGCAATCTCTTGGTCCATTGATTGGTGATTCCACCTATCAGGATCACCGGTTCCGACTTAAAGTCTTCCAATTTCATATCAGAATGGAGCCGGACTTGAAATTGCTTCTTCATGGTCATCATGAGTCCAGCCATTCTGGAGAGAGCCAAGGAGTCTGCATACGCGCCTAGCCTGACACTTAGCCTGTGTGCAGTTGAATCCGCGATTGAGCTTGCGGAATTCTGTTGAGCTGCCCCTGGAGGGTCGGTTCCCGTGACGCCTCCTATGCAAATCAGAACGCGATCTGATGAGATCACTGTAGGATTCCAAAATCTGTCCAGGGCGTCTGAAGATGCCCTTGAGGTATACCAGAAGATTAGACCAGCCAAAGTGGCAACTACTCCAGCGGCCACCAATGTGATTGCCAACCGTTTTTGCGGAATGCGTCGGGAACTCTCAATATGAGGCTCTTTGGCGGGCATACGAAATTCGGGTGTGTAGCCACCTGCTGGCAGATCGATCCGGATCTCGTCTTCAGGCCGGGGAGTCCCGTAATATTGCGCCAGGCGCCTGCGAACCGCAACGGCTGTATTCCGAACCACAGGATCCTCATTGGTATCATATGAGGCATCACGCCCGAATGCTTCAATCCCAATGGTTCGTTCCTTGATATGGTTTTCGTTACCATTGAGCGACCGTTCGACGATATAGCGCAGGAGTGTTGTGCAGCGCACACTATTCTTGAACATCGGACTTGCGGTAATACGATCCAAATGCTCTCTAATCGAGGTCCGATCCTCGTCATTCAGAGGAACCCAAAGGCTCTTCGGATTCTCAGACGGTCCCTGCCTCGCCGATTTGACCATTGGTAAGATCCTATTTTTATCGATCATAACACAAAAAATTTTACACCAATGATTTGTTTTTGGTGCACCTGACAATAACTATGCTTGCTGTAAACGGTCGACTTACAAAATTTGCATGGGAAAGATTGTGGAATGTACATCACAAAGATAGCCGTCAATAAAATATGAAGCCACGGCTGGATATGCCTTATTGCGTGGCTTTTCGATCTTCTTTGCTGAATATGGCGATTGCAGGAGTAGGATTCTGGAAGAATAATCAGGGAGAGATAGGCATGGTTGGATATCCACGGGCATGATCCCGTGGATATCCATGGAGATATGTTCTAGGCGTTTTTCAGATAGTCGGCTATTTTGTTCGCTGCAGTTATTGCTTTACCGAATCCCATCATTCCGCCACCCTGGCCTGCTATGTAGTTGCCGAAGATGCCGGCACCGCCCCTCATACCGCCTCCACCGCTTCGTCCGGCGCCCTGACCGCCTCGTCCGCCTTGCGCGCCCTGCGGGCCGCCTTGACCAGCGGGACCGCCTTGTGCTCCCTGTCCGCCTATCTGGTCGCCCGTATTGACAGTGTATTCCGTGGTGCAATCACCTCCTGCATACAAGCCGGGCATCACATTACCCTTGGTGTCAAGGACCTCATGATTAGCATTCACTATTATTCCGCCATGTGTGCATTGTTTGAAGCGCTGCTGAAAGATGGCGTAGAAGGGACCTTTTTTGACAGGCATCTGAGATCCACCGGGCATCCCTCCCATGCTGCCCATTCCCCTGCTCGGGCCTCCCTGACCGCCGGGGCCGCCCGGCATGCCCGGTGCTCCTTGACCGCCTGGATCGCTTGGCCCGCCGCCCTGTCCGCCCATCATGCCACCCATTCCAGCGCCCTGACTGCTTCCTGACGTAACCTCCTTGTTATATTTCTCCACCGTGGCAAGGAGCACCAGGGGGTCCATGTCCAGTTTCATCGCAAGTTCAACCAGTGTATCGGCCTTGGTTGTGTGGCGACCGTAACGCCCCTTTTCATCGACCGCTACTTCCTCAGCAAGAGCCTCTCTCCAGTATTTCCTGGCGACCTCTTTTTCGTACTCTTCACTTATTGAGTCTGCAGCAGCTGGCCCTGCCTTCTCGATAATATCCTGATCCGCTATGCTATAAATTAGAGGGTTAAGAGTCTCCCGCCCGGGACCTCCACCGGCCTGGTTAACTGCGCGTTCGCCTTCCAGGTTGACCTGCAATCCAACGGACCTTGTCATTGCGACCACTGCATAGGAGTAAGGATGATGTATCGGACCTTGGACGTTGCAGCCTGCGTTCTTCAGATCAATTCCGGCGCCTGCCTCCTGAGCTGCATCGATCAAGTCCCCGGTTAAGGAGGGCGGAACGAGGTTGTGCATCGGTATGTTGTTAAAGATCTTTGGCCATATTTCCTGACACTTCTTATAATCCGCCCCAAAACCCCCGGCCCCGACATAGCATGCCTTGAAGTTCACCTGCAACTCACCGTCCTTTGTATCGGCCAGGAGACCCGTCACCCTGCCACTTGAATCTTTCACGAATTTCTTCACCCTGGTCTCAGTAAGCACGGGGACATTAATCTTCTTGCAGCACTCCATCATCTTATCGACAATGTACGACCCCCACCAGCCGGGTCCGATAGAGGGATCGTCAAGTTCCTTGTACTTGTCGATGCGCCTCGGCATGTTTATTCCAATCTTCTGGGTCATACTCCCCATAAATATTACTTCCCCAACCTTAAAATACTTTTTCGCATCCGCCTCTCCTTTTGAAACCAGGAAGTCAAAAAACACTCCTGAGGGGTCCTGAGGGTTCTGCGGTTCCGCTCCCGCATTTCTTTGCCATGTTGAGTCGTATACATTATTTGGCCCATGGCCAAAGATCGTGGCTCCGCCCGGTTTCTTTGCCTTTTCAAGGACGATCACCTTTTTGCCGGGAAGAAGGTCGGCCGCCTTTACTGCACAAATCATGCCGTAGCCGCCAGCGCCTATCACTACCAGATCACAGTCCATTGTTTTTGCTGTCATATCATATCCTCCTTCCAAAATTTAAAGTTTGATCTCCGAGATCACGCAAATAGGGCATTCGTTGTAACAAGTCCCGCACTGAACACATTTATCCTGATCTATCTCCATCTTCCGTTCACCGTAAAAGATGGCCTTTTGTGGACAGAAAACCTTGCAAGCATGGCATCCCACGCATTTATTGGTAATATAATAAATCTTGTCTTTTTGACTTTTTTTTGCAGCGGCCTTTGCCTCTACAATAGGATCGGCCAGATTCAGCAGCAAGGGCGATGAGATTGCAGCCGATCCCACTGCGATAAACTTTCTCCTCGATAAATCTGAATTTTCCTGGGTCATAATTTAATCTTCTCCTCTGTCAATTGTTTTTCAGATAATCCGCAACTCTCAAAGCAATCCGAAATAAATGCATCCGACACCCCTTTATACATCGTGAAGCCTTGAGTTGATCGCCGACAATCTCGCCGGCTGAGCACCCCCTGTCAACTGTCCACGTCATACCGTTAATGATCTCAGTCCTATCGCCGCCGCGGTTGACGAAACTGCTCCCCGCCGTATCGCCCTAGTTAAGAGTTGGGAAATGAGAGACGACGGGAAGCCGAGCGAATTCGGATAATATCCATATGCATAAGGTATATTTAGACTTCTGCATCTGGAGTTATTGATGCGGCCGGTGGAACTGGTGTTCGTAGCCAGGAACGAGGTAAAACCGATGGTCACTGCTCCGCTGGAATGTTTTGTTTCACCGGCTGTCGAAGTCGCCATAAGACCATAAGCCTGCATTCCGCCAGTTTGATCGTAGCTATCCTGGCTAAAGCTCACATACATATTGTGGGTTGGATTCTGCAAGTATTGTGCGGTACCCTACATTGATTGTATTTAAGCAACCCATTTTATATCAATCAGATACTCCAAAATCTCGCAGGGTTTCCAAATCTCGTAGAATACAGTACTGTGCGGGAAACTATTCGGATATGGGAATCTTGGTTATGTTCCTCAAGAACTCCGCCCGCACCTGAGCCGATGAAATTGTAGAATTGCCCGATGGCCTCCTGAGTTATTGATAGCGTCCTGAACGTGTGCCCGCCAAAGACTCAATCCAGATCATGCATTAATAATCCCTCCCTCTCATCTTGAAGCGGCACATTCATAATATGGCGTCATAACCTTTAGGACCACGGTTTTTCGGCAGCAGCGTTCCTGCCGGCGATGCGGCCTCCTACCAGGACTGAAACCCCTACATTGCCGCCGAAAGGACCGTAATGATCCCCCCAGACTGATCCGAGTGCCCCGGCTTCGTACAATCGTGGGATAGGCTTTCCATCCCACCCAACGACCTGGCCCTTCTCATTTCGCTCCGGCCCCCCCATGGTGGAGATCGCGCCCGCATAAAGCTTCATTGCATAGTACGGGCCGTTGTCCCATGAGCCCATGGAACCAAGAACTCCTTGAGTGGTCCTTCCGAATCTGTCGGCGACGCCTTTAGCGACAGAATGATTGATATGGTCAACTTCCATCTTCAGGTTGTCTGCATTCATGCCCGTCTTTTCCGCCAGCTCATTCAGAGTCTCGCCCTTTGTGATCCATCCCTTGTCAATTTCTTTGGAGTTGTCACGGCTGAATGCAGGGGCACCACCCAATCCGTCAGGCAGCCAGGAGGTAAAGCTCGAAGCGAGCGGCCCGGACTTCCGGACTGTCTCATCGAAAACAATCCATCCCGGATTCCTGGAAAACCCAAGTCCCGTCTCATCCACCTCAGTCATATGCTTCCAGAAGTTATGCTCCATCAGCTTGGATTCATCGGCAAAGCGCCGGCCGTATTTATCGCAATACATCCATGAGGGTTTCTGCGCACCCATGATAATATATCCAACCCTTCCCTCTTCAAACCATGCGCAGTAGTAGCCACAGATCGCGTTCATATGCCAAAGTCTTGCGCCCACCTTGGTGGCAATGGGTATGCCATCACCGGTGTTGAATTTCCATCCAGCGAATTTCATAGGATAAGGACGGAGGTAATTGCGGATCATTTCATCGTTGAAGTCGAAGGGGCCAGTGCACAGAATCACGGCCTTCTTAGCCTTCACTGCAATCTGCTTTCCGTCCTGCTCCGCCCACACGCCGATTATTTCCCTTGTCTTAACATTCTGGATTAGTTCTTTGGCAGCGGTGTTGTACAGAACTTTTGCTCCGTGCGCCTCAGCCTGTTTTGCGAGAGCATCGCAAACCAAGCTCCCGTGGCCGCCCTCTCTGCGCATATTTTCCCCGCCGGCTGCGGACGCCCTGCCGTTAAGGATCTCCGGGTGTCCGGAAGCAGCCGGGAACTCAGCCATGGCCATGGTTCCCATTGAGAACTTTAGCCCCATGGTTTCAAGCCATTGCGGATTTTTGCATGTCTCTTCTGAAATGGCATTTATAAGCGCATCGGATGCTCCATTCTGGGCAATCGTATCCTTGAGATATGCCTTCATGCTTTCGACGTTTTTGGCAGCATTGATGTTGCAGTCGGATATCCTTGTGCAGCCTCCGCTCATAGGGGATTTTTCCAAGGCCAACACCCCTACCCCTGTCTCCAAGGCCGAGAGGGCGGCCACTATCCCTGATCCGCCATACCCCAGAACAACCACATCCGCCTCTTTGACCCAAGATGCAGGCGTCATCGCCGCGGATATTCCGGTCACTCCCGATGTTTTTCCCGAGGCATAATCCGGCAATATCCTGCCTGCAACCATTCCTGATGCACCGGCAGCCATCCCGTTTAGAAAAACGCGGCGGCTGGATCTCTGATTATTTTGCGCCTTGCTTCTCATCTCTATCTCCTTTAAAAAGAATAACTTGTCTCCATATACAACAATGGCGCCCAACAAATCTCAGGTTTGGACAATGTCTTTCGTCATTTCCGATCATATTTGCATTGTTATAGATACCAATTGCACGCCGGGCGTTGGCCTGATTGCGAGGCAAATGCCCCATCGTTCTGGGAGTCCTTTTATAAGGGGATATATTGGTGATCCCCAACGGGAATGTACAGTATTATACGGTACTTACGTTCAGAGCTTGATGGTGCTTATACTTTTTCCCCTAAGATAGAGCAGTTTATTTTCAGGAGTTCGTTGTAGCATACAGTATCATACTTGCCAGATTGGACCCAAATCGCTTAAAAACCTTGCCATCAATTGCATCAGGTCTGGATAACTGTTTTGTGCGAGTTCTAAATAGTTGCTGATTTCGTGTATGCGCCTAATGATCATGCAACCAGTCTTGAAGTTTTTGATCAGAACTGTAATCCAGACAATTCGTTTTATGGCGAGGTGATACGTCTCCCCGCCCCTGTTCTTGAACGCTGATTAGAAGCTCTGGTATTCACGGTAAACCGTTCAACCTACTGATTGTGGGGAATTTCAATATGTGATTATACTTTCTCGATTAGTTTTAGGACTGATCAACAGTGACCTATTACATGATCGTTGCGAATGGCGGGGCTTCAAACGTGATTTGCGCGACGCTGACTCCGGAGTTGTGCAATTGCCCAGTGGCTGCCGAACGATGATCCTGATGAGACAAATAGAAAGCACATAGATGAATAAAATTGACAGGAGAACGTTTTTAAAAAATACAGGAACAGCTAGCGCATCCCTGGCAATAGCATCCGGGTACATAGAAAATGCTTTTACATCTGAGGCGCTAAATAATAATCCGAAACATATTCCCACTAGTATCTTGGGAAGGACGGGTGCACCCGTGACTATCCTGTCACTTGGAGGGGGTGTGGATTGGACTATCAATCAGAGTCTATTAAGAATGTGTATTCAAATGGGCATTAATTGTCTGGATACTGCCCATGATTATATAAACGGCAAAAGCGAAATAGGAATCGGGCAGTACCTTGAAAAATATCCTGAGGATAGGAAAAAGATATTTATCAGTACAAAAGCAGAGGCATCTGATCCGAAAGGATTGACCGACCAGCTCAATACCTCTTTTGAAAGGCTACAAATAGATTATGTAGATCTATATGGCCTTCATATGGTTGACAGACCAGAGAGACTCACGCCTGAAATAAAGGCTTGGTCTGAACAAAACAAAAGAGAAGGAAAAATAAAGTATTTCGGATTCAGCTGCCATGCCAATATGGCCCAGATGCTTAGCCATGCGTCGAAATTGGGTTGGATAGATGCTATAACGAGTTCTTATAATTTTAGTCTTATGAATAATGACGATATCAAAAAAGGGATTGATGCATGCAAACACTCGGATATAGGCCTGATAGCCATTAAGTCCCAAGGCCTGTTTTTTGACAGGCCTTATGACCCTTTAGGTACGTTGAAAAATGAAGACCTTAAGATTAGAGAAACCTTCATGGCAAAAGGCTGTACATTACAACAGGCGAAGCTAAAGGCAGTATGGGCCGAAGAACAGATAGCAACTTGTCTTTCGGAAATCAAAAACCTGAGCATGCTAAAGGAGAATGTTGCTGCTGCTACTGATAATATCCAATTGTCACGCAACGACCTGGACATGCTGAACGGGCTCTCATATGTCAAGCATGGATTTTGCTGCCAAAGCTGTATGCAGTGTGATCATGCTATGGGTTCAACAAGCCGGATCCCGGATGTTCTGCGCTATATGATGTACTACAACAGCTATGGGGAGAGGGATGAGGCACGAACGCTATTCAGAAAATTGCCGGAAGAGACAAAAAGAAATATTTCGGCATATGACTATTCCCCTGCCGAACGTGTATGTCTAAGGAAAATCAGGATAGGCGATGCGATGAGAGAGGCTGCAAACTTGCTGGCATAAAGTTTCGATGCAAACGCTCGGCGTCCACTCTTTCCGGAGTCGATGGCGCTATGAGGACTTGCACGTAATTATATAGAAATAATAAAAGATTTATGGGAGTCACATACAGAAAGCTGCAAGGCGACAATATGAATTCACCTGGATTGCTGCAGCGTTATCTTGAAATAGGGAGGAACTCATGAAAAGAAGGAATTTTCTTAAAGCGGGTTTGGCAGCCAGCATGAGCACAATTGCCATAGGCGATAATTCCTTTGCACTTAAGTATTATCCGCTGCCATCAGAAAAAAAGTGGGCCGTCCTATATGGGACATGGTGTGGTAGTTCCCGGGATGCTGCAATATGGATTTCCGAAGGCATGGGAGGAATCGCCGATGTTTTCGATGTTCGCGAGAATCCTGATTTAAGAGAATTCGATAACATTATCGTGGGTGGCTCCATTCGAAGGGCTAAAACACGGCAAGAACTCATAGATTACTTAGAAAAAAATCAGAGCTGGATGAAGAACAAGGTTAGAGGGATATTTGCCGTCTGTTTCATCAGGCCTGGTACTCTTGAGCAGAAAACAAGAGACTATTTAGACCAGCATATTGTCACTCTCTGTGGGGCGAACAACGTTCCATCAACATTATTCCCTGGCAGAATGACTGCAGCTCTTTTGGAACCAGAAATGAGAGGGTCTGGTGGGCAGAGGAATTCGACGCAGGATACGGATGACCTCAAAAGGTCAGATTGCATGGCTTTTGGGAAAAAAGTGCTGGCCAGCGTCCGGATTTCATGAGAGAAGCAGAATTCCACTGGACGCTTAATTCGAGGAAAATCAGTTCGACCAAAGTACTTATAGCAAACGGAGCCAAAGGTAAGAATCAAGGTTTTCTTGCGAAAACAGGGAAGCTAGTGAGATTGCTGGAAGTGTAATTCAAATCCGAAATACATAAATTGGAGGAATAAAGAACATGGACAAACACAGAAGAGAGTTTCTTGTTGGAGCCGGTACCGCTATCGTTAGTGGCGCAGTCAGTGCGGGAATAACAAATCCTCTAGCATCCTTTGCTAGTAGCGGCGAACCGGCAACTAATAAAAAGACAGCAACGCGAAACAGTTGGTTGGGAGACGCTCCTGTCATCGGCGATGATAAGATTGTGAATACAATTAATGCGGATATTGTCATTGTAGGTGGCGGGAATGCCGGCGCCATGTGTGCAATGGCCGCTGCGGAAAAAGGCGGCGTAACCGTTGCTGTAATTGAATCTCAGGCCAAAGATAAAATCTCCTACTACGGTTTACACTTTATAGCCTCTCTGAATTCCAAGTACTGTATGAATCGTGGTGTACCCAAAATTAAAGCTGGCGAATTCGTCGCAGAATGGCAGCGACGCAACAACAATAAGAGCGATCCCCGCCTGATAAAGAAATTTGCGGATAATAGCGGAGAAATGATGGACTGGCTGCTGGCCTACGCTCCTAAGGAGGTCTTGGATGCAGCTACCATTATTGCCGGCCCAGAAAGCAATGATGGCCAAAAAAATCCCCGATATTTTGAGATGGGCGCCGAGATAAACAAGTACAAATGCTGGAGGGGTTGCGTCAGTATGAATTTTAATAGGGCCGCTCCAACCTATATTGCCAGAGCGGAAAAACAGGGCGCCACCTGGTATTGGGAGCATAAGGGCATCGTCCTGATCACGGAAACTTCTGAAGGGCTCGAAAAAAAGGAATCATGGGATCAGAATGGCGCACTTTTACTGAAGGACACTCCGGTGCCTAAAACAACTGTAAAAGGTGTAATTGCAAAGAATGCGAAAGGTCAATATATAAAGTTTCTGGCGAAGAAAGCAGTGGTTCTTTCCGGCGGCGGCTACGGGGGCAATCCTGAAATGTATGTAGCCCTTCAGGATGAGCAGCGTGAGACGTGGGAAAGCCGTGGTTTGGACACCAGCAATATGCGTACTTCCGGATTTGGCCGTGATGGAAGCGCCATAAAAATGGGCTTGTGGGCCGGGGGCTATGTGGATCCCGGTTCACGTGTTTTGCTTGTTCCGCAGGTCATGTTCTCGACTAACGAGTGGAAAATACCCTCCAACATTTGTAGTTGGGGCGGACCCGCGGGAGGGACAACCCCGCAAATATGGGTGGATAGCAAGGGCAAGCGCTTCCATGATGAATCTTTTATGGGGGTTTACGGGAGTGTGTTCCGTACGGACCGTATGAAATCCCAAAGGTTCTTTGGATTCTTTGATTATGGGCACTTCGAGGAACTGAAATCTCGTGCCGCGCCTGAACACTTCGCCCAATCAGCACTTTCATTGGAAACGCTCAATTCATGGGTAGAAAGAGGAGCTTTAGGCGCCCAAGGGCGGGGTGGTCCAGGCGGAGCTGGTAGAAGCGGGGCTCCTGGCCGTGGCACTGCTGCTGGAGCTCCTGGTGGTGCTCCTGGCGGCGGTCCTCCAGGAAGTGGCGGGCAAGAGGGAAAAGGTCAACCGGCAGCAGGATGGGGGGCCAAGACCCTGGACAAGCTATTCGAGTACATGGGATTTGATGACCAGATGAAAGCCACTGTTAAGGCTGAAATAGACCGATACAACAAGTACTGTGACAACGGAGAAGACAATGATTTCGGCAGAGACCCCAAACTGCTGTTGCCCATTAACCAGGGGCCTTATTTCGGGGTGTTCTGCCTGCCCGAGCATCCTATGACCGGGACTGTAACCTTGAGCGGCCTTGTGGTTGATGAGGACCAAGCTGTACTTGACAAGAACTATAATCCCATCGTAAATCTGTATGCCGTCGGCAACAGCAGCGGCGGGATATTCTCCACCTATTATGTCACCCCAATACAGGGGCTTACGCTGGGCATAGCGATGACTCTCGGACGTGTTCTTGGCAAAGAACTTGCTAAAGCGTAACCATTTACTATCAATGCTTTTCCGTCAGAATTGGAGCGACCTGTAATCTGCCAATCGTAGGGGGTTTTTGCCTTTTGGGATACACGTAGACTACAGTATAATATGGCTGGTTTTGCGCCTGTATGCGCGCAATACTGATAGACGGTATGGCCAAAGAAATACCTTCGCAAAGATATCTTGACCCCAAAATTGAGCCGGAGCGCGCTGCGATTTTGCAGCAGCTGGAATTGATTCTAGCGAGCCGCCAATTCAAAAGCAGCCAACATAATAGAGATTTTCTCCGATATGTAGTGGAGCACGCCCAAGAAGGAAAAAGGGAGCTTTTGAAGGAGCGGACCCTCGGAGTTGCAGTCTTCGGAAGGGACCCGGAGTACGATTCTAATCTTGATCCGGTAGTTCGCATTACGGCAGGGGAGGTTCGGAAGCGCCTGGCGCAGTACTATCAAGAACCTGCTCATGCGGATGAAATAAGAATTGATATCCCTGCAGGTTCTTATTTCCCGGAATTTCAGCGTGCTAAAGAACCAGCGGACCAACTACCAACTCAGGCATCACAAAGAAGACGACTCTATACTTGGTCATTGGCGCTAATCCCAGCATTGGCCATCCTTGTTTACGTTCTGAAAATCTTGCTTTTTCAGTCTGTAACAGACCAATTCTGGAATCCGGTCTACAATTCGTCTCTCCCTGTGATTCTGTGTATGACAGCTCAGCCGAATCTGCCTCAGGGTGCCGGTCCATTGCTGGAAATGGACTCGGACCAATCGAAATCAGCGCTTAATGTGCCAGATTTCCAGGTGTCAGACAGCGCGCCCTATTCGGATGCAGTTACTGTGGCTAAATTGGCAGGATTCCTTCAGGCAAGAAATGCCACATATGAAATCCGCCGTCCGAGTGAGTTGACTATAGAAAATATGAGAGGGAGGGCGGTAATTGTCATAGGTGCATTTGATAATACATTGACTAAGCGCATGATGCAGGGCATGCGCTTTACCTATAAATTCGATAGAGATAGTGACGCAGGCATAATAAGTGATAACCTCAACCCATCCCGCGCCATTTGGAAAATTGAAAACAGTTCTAGGTATCTGGATCTGGTCAAGGACTTTGGAATTATTACGCGCGTTTGGGATCCGAGAATTGAGCACTTCATGATTTTTGTGGGGGGAATAGGAAGGAACGCCACCGAAGCGGCTGGCGAACTCGCGACAGATCCCAAGTACCTGAAAGGCATCTTGTCAACTGCACCTGCCAATTGGCAGAAGAAAAATCTTCAAATCGTATTTGAGACCCCCGTCGATCGGGGCAACCAGGGACCACCTCATATCCTGGCAACTCATTTTTGGTAGATACAGCAAAGCCCCGGTAAAGCAATCGCTTAAGATGTTTTAACTTTATATTCCCTTTTCAACTGCACTTCAGCCTTTCCTCTCATTTTGGGAACAGAAGTTAACGTATATTACGGTATATTGCGGGTCCAAAACCATTCTTGGTCTCGCTGACATCCTCTCGGGCATGAAAGAATTGCGGGCATCCTCGTCCTTGATACGGTAACATACTTGAACCTGAAATCCTGCTCTGTATTCTCGATCCGCGCTATTCTACCCCTTACGTAAAGCTAATTGTGGGAAGTGCACAAAACAAGATGAGGATTTGCTTAAGATATAAACATGGAGTTTGGCTAAAACTCGGCAAGCAAGAAATTAATGCTTCTTTACATTCTGATGCCCGTGTGGTGGAGTTTTTGGACAAATTGCCACCAGCAACCTTCTGGGGACCATAACTGAACCCACAACAAGCCGTGATCCAATGCGCCGAGGTAACGTGAGAGGATGAGCAAAGACTGGATATGATGCACTCTGGACGATCAAACGCTTGGTTGCGAGCCTATGTCGATTGAGGGAGTGAGTTGGCTTGTGGACGGAAAGCGCCAGCATAAGCTCGGTGCCAGGAGCTGGTCGGGAGGCTTGCACCCTTATTGTGAACAAGGCGGAAATCTTACAGCCTTAACTGCCGATTTTCCAAGCGCCGCCCCAGCAATTTTCGACTGACATGTCGGTTCGGTTAGGAGCTTGAGAAATTATTAAGACTACTTGTTATGTTTGTCTCAGGTGAGGCGATTGAGAGGAACGCACGCGTGGGGATAAAACGCTCGCAAAGTCCGTTGTCTATAACTGCTTTTTTTGAATAATTCAGAATGGAGAGGAGCAATTATGACTGAAACAGTCTTAAATCTGAGCAGACGAAAATTCATGCTTGTGAGTTCTGCAGCCATTGCAGCGCCATTGTTATTAAAGGTTGCACCTTCAGTGGCTGCGGATAATATAGCGGAAACCAAGCCAGCCGATAATAGTCTCGCCAAGGGTACAAAAATATACTACATCGGTAAGGAGTGCGTGGGTTGTCAGGTGTGCAAAATATTCTGCCCCGCAAAGGCCATCCGCTTTGGCGATTGCAGAAATGAAATAGACCAGAAAAAGTGCATGCATTGCGGCACCTGCTACAGGGAATGTCCTGTCTGCGTTATTTCCGAGACCATTTTATCCTGAAGGCCTGAGCCTTTGTGAATAAAGGAGAATATATGAGTGCAAAAGTATTGGAATGCGATTTGGTTGTGCTCGGCGCGGGAGGAGCTGGTCTTGTTGCTGCTGTCAAGGCGTCCGAGGACGGTGTAAAGAAAGTGATCGTTCTTGAAAAGGCCAAAAAACCGGGCGGGGCTACTTATTTTGCTGGCGGTCCTGGAGTGGGAAGCCAAATGGGCGGCGGAAGGGGCGCCGGTCAGGGCGGAAGGGCAAGTGCCCCTGGAACCCCAGGTGGGCAAAGCGATCAGGGCGGTAGCGGCCCACAAAATATTACCAGCCAATTTTCCAGCTGGTTTACGAAAAAGGTTGGTTCGGAAAATTTCGTTAAAGGACCGCGTACTGAAAAGTACAAGGATCTTCCTGACCCATCAATTGGACCAGGCAGGGGAGGCTCTTTTCTCGTTGATAAGATGGTTGAGTTTTGTCAGAAGCAGGGGATCTCCATACTTTATGAGGCACCGGCAAAGAGATTTATTACAGATGCCAAGGGCAAGATTACGGGTGTCCAGGCAAGTGCGAAGGATGGGCAATTGGTGGTCAACTGCAAGGCGTGCGTCATTGCGTCAGGGGGATTCGGGCGCAATTACGAAAAACTCAAAAAGTATTGGCCCGACGAGTATAACAATGAGGAGATATTTTTCCTCTGTCCTCCCGGAATGATGGGCGACGGGATCGATATGGCCGAGGCGATCGGTGCCTATATAGACCAGACGAAATGGAAACAGAGTGATGGTGGAGGATTTTTTGCCAGTGGCCCCATTCATCATCCCTATTCATGGGCTGTCATGTCGATTATGTCGAACGGGATGCTTATGTCTGTTAACCTTAAGGGCAAGCGCTGGAAGAATGAATCCGGCTCAGGTTTTAATGGAGTTTCTCTCGCCACGCAACCTGGATCCGTGGCGTATGCCATAGCCGATAATGACACAATCGAATTGGCAGGATCTCAGCTGGGTTCCAGCGGAGGTATGATGCCTGGTATGGCGAGCGATCCAAATTCCAATGAAGCACGCGCGCTAAAAAAATGGAAGGAAGATCTTGAGTATGAGGCCGCTATTGACGATGAAGGCGCGCACGGCAATCACGTAAAGAAGGCCAACACTCTTGTGGAACTGGCACTCAAAATGGATATAGATCCCGCGATATTTGTAGAAACTGTAGAGAAATACAATAAGTTCTGCGAGACCGGAAAAGATCTGGATTTCGACAAATCAGCCCAGATGCTCAAGGCAATCAAGAAGCCTCCGTTTTGGGCAATTTACGGCCACCGCTATTCTCAATGCACTAAAGGCCTGTATGGAATAGCGGTAAGTTCCGATTTTGAGGCTCTCAATCCCAAGGGCGATGCTATGCCTGGACTATTCGCCGCTGGAGATACATGCACAATCTACGGAGGTCTTGTTATGGGTCCCGGTGGGAGAGGGAATTCAAGCGCCGCGAGCACCGTGCCCGCCGGCGATAAGATTCTCGCTACCACTCCATCTCCATGTCAGGGTTCCACCGCGGCATTTATGTCTGGGTACAGTGCCGGCGTGCATGTAGCTGAGTATTTAAAAAAACTATGACACTATATCGGCGCTCGGCTTCAGAGAAAGAACAGCGCCGATCTTAAAAGCGCTTTAAAGAATCCATAACGGGAGGACTAATAATGAGTGAGACCGGTTCAAATTTAGGCAGACGAAAATTCATGCTTGTAAGTTCTGCAGCAATCGCAACGCCATTGTTTTTGGGCACTGCAAATTCCATGGCTGCTGCAAACCCCTCAGAAACAAAAACAACCGATACCAAAATTGCCAAAGGGACCAAGATTTATTTTATTGGTTATGGGTGCATAGGCTGCCAGGCGTGCAGGACATTCTGTCCGGCGAAGGCCATCCACTTCGGGAATACTGGAAATGAGATTGACCAGAAGAAGTGCATGCACTGCGGCACCTGTCATAGGGAATGTCCTATATCCGTGGTTTCCGAAACCGAGGTCTAATTTTCTATATCGAGGATACGTATATGACTGCAAAAGTATTGGAATGCGATTTGGTTGTATTAGGCGCTGGAGGAGCAGGCCTTGTTGCAGGTGTAAAAGCTTTTGACCTTACCGGCAAGAAGGTGATCATTCTTGAGAAATCGAAGAAGCCCGGCGGGGCGACCTATTTTGCTGGCGGCATGGGGGAGTCAGGCCCAATAAAGGATTCCACCTGGCAAAAGAAAGCCGGACATACGGTAAGTGAGATCCAAGATATCACCGGGCAATGGTTTGACTGGCTCGTGTCGAAGGGTGATGCTGAGACCTTTTTCAAGGTAGGTCAGCCTGGCGCGACTGGCAGGGATGCAGGAATTGGTACGCTGATGGCACGTACGGAAAAGTACAAGGATCTTCCTGACCCATCTATAGGCCCAGGCAAGATGGGGTCTTGGATAGTTGACAAACTGGTCGACTGCTGCAAGAAACAGGGAATTCAGCTTTTTACGGAGACTCGTGCAAGGAAATTTGTTACGGATGACAGGGGCAGGGTAACGGGCGTGATTGCAGATACAAAAGACGGGATGCTGCTGATCAACTTTAAAGCCTGTGTAATTGCCGCTGGAGGATTTGGCGCTAATGTGAGTCTGCTCAAAAAATATTATCCTAAGCAGTTTAATGATAAGACCATCCACAGCCTTTGCCCCCCTGCGGACACCGGTGATTGCATAATTGCGGCCGAGGAGATCGGGGCTTACATCGATCCGACCATAAGGGGATTGGATTTTCCCGGCGGCTTTTTTGGCGACGGCCTGGGACGCCACCCCTGGACGTTTACCCTTCAAAATCTCTTGGGTAATGCGAAAGCTGTAATCATGAATCTCGACGGCAAGCGCTGGAAGAACGAAGCCGGCATGATGGGCGGCGATATATCGGAACAAAGAGATGGCATAGGCTTTGCTGTTTTTGACAGTGAAATACTCGAATCGGCCGGATCTGGGGGTATGGGTATGGGCGGTCCCGGAGGCCCTGGAAGCGGCGGTTCCTCACCGGAATCCAAGGCGCAAGCGAAATGGAAGGACGATTTTGAGTATGAAATAGCAATTGACGAAGAAGGGGCAAGCGGCCATCATGCGAAAAAAGCTGATACTTTAGTGGAACTGGCCCTCAAGATAAAAATAGATCCGAGGACATTCGTCGATACAATAGACCGATACAATAAGTTCTGCGAGACTGGCAAGGACCTTGAGTTCGGCAAGCCCGCCAGCATGCTCAAAAAAATTAATAAGCCACCCTATTATGCGCTGTTCGGCCATCGCTGGTCCCAGTGCACTAAGGGCAGGAATGGGATCGCAGTGAATTCCAAATTTCAGGTCCTTAATCCCAAAGGGGAGGTAATTCCCGGATTATATGCCGCCGGAGATGGTTGCACAATTTTCGGGGGATTTGTCATAGGGATGCCCAACGGTGGAAACGGCACCTGGACAGCAGAGCAGACCGCAACCCGTACTGCTCTATCAACGGATGTAGCCCAAGCATATACTGCTCCTTCGGGTGCGGGCGCGCAGGGTGGCATGCCGGGAGGAATGCCCGGCGGCCCAGGTGGTGGTGCTCCGGGATCGGGCGGCCCGGGAGGCCAAAGCGCTCCAGGAGCTGGGGCTCGCGGAGGTGGTGCTCCAGGAGGCCAAGGCGGCATGCCAATGATGGGCGGCAATGCTCAAAATACCGATATACTAAAAGGGGTAAGCTCTCCATGCGGCGGTCTGGGACCGGCTTTCCTCTCGGGATATTGCGCAGGTGTTTATGCGGCGGTCTATGTGAAGAATCTCTAGAGTGTTGCCCGCGGGTATTACACATGCCCGCGGGCAACTGGGAGTGCATTCAAGATTCATAATATCCATTCGCCAATAATAGTGTGCATCACAGACTGATGGAACTCCCTAATAGCTCTTAAGAGTCTGAGCAATCGTTGCTGCTTTTGCCAATCCTAAAGGACTGACTTTGGGAATGGCACTCGGCCTGCCTTGTCGGCAATGTGGTGAGAGTCTTCGGCGGCAATATTGGAAGGTTGTGCGCTTTCGGAGGTATTGCAGGCAGAAGCGGCGCAGCCCAACAGCCCCGGATGTAAATTTGGAATCTCAATAGGTATCAGTCTGTAAATCGCAATCAACAGCAATTCTTTAAAGGAGATTATCATGAGTCTAATCGAATCGATATTAAAGAGACGGCAATTTCTGATTGGCACCGGGTTGGCTTCCGCAGGCGCGCTTACCTGCAAAAAAGGTGTCGCTTTTATGAATCCGGCTCTCCAGAACAGCGTGGCAATGGCGGCCGAAAAGGCTGCGGCCGCAGGTATAAAGGTAATACCTAACAAATGTCCCCATCTTTTGTCGCCCCTCAAAATCAGGAACAAGGTGCTCAAGAACAGAATAGTACACTGCGTTTCACCCGTTTACGTCCTACAGGGGCCGGAAAACTATCCTTCCGAGGCGTGGAGAAACCATTATTCAAACATAGCCAAAAAAAAATGCCGCCATTGTCACAATGGAGTACACATTTGGGAAATATCCCAAAAAGTATCATACAAAGGAAGAAAGCTCATCTATGTGGAGCTGGGAACATATCTCCAATAACAAATGGGAAGACATCCCTCCGGTTTGGAACTATATCGAACGGGCGGTTGAAGATATCCATAGCGAAGGCGCGCTTATCGTATTCGCCGGCGATATGGGAGCGGTTGGAGACGCCGTTGTGGCCGGCGATGTAGGAAGCGAAAGCGGCTCGGACGGTTTGGGGGGAAGAGGCGTTCAGGGCGCAGCAATAATGACGGGAGGCGGCGGAGTGCCCGTCGCTCCGGGCGAAGCGCAAGGCGGCCGCGGCGGAGCACAAGGTGGTCGAGGGGGAGCCGCAGGCGGAGACCGGGGCGGTATGCCGCCGGGCATGGGTCAAGCCGCTGCTAAAAGCGTTGAAGAAATTGTAAAAGACGCAAAGGAAAAAGAAGAAGTTGGCTTCGATATATATCAGATGTCATCCCCTACTCTTGAGGCAGTGCAAGCGGTCCGTGCTGCTACAAATATGCTGATAATTTCATCCCTTAATATGGGCATGGGTGGTATGGCAGGCATGGGCGGTATGGCAGGCGGCATGGGGACAGGGGCGACAGGTAAACCGAGTGACTCCCAAATAGCGCAGGCTGTCGAATCGGCAAAAAAATTGGAAGGACTGGTTGACATTTTATTGATGAAGAGTGGCGGCAGTGCAGGTGCCAGCTGGGAATCATCAAAATACGACGTTGGATCCTCATACTATTTCGCCGAGGCTATCAAAAAGGCCCGAGTGAAGATCATCACATGTATCGGCGGCGGAATGATTGATCCGGTAAAGAATGACGAGTATATCGCCAAAGGCGCGACAGATATGGTGGCTGTGACGAGACCGCTTTTCGCTGATGGGGATATGGTTAAAAAGGTGGCGGCAGGGAGAGCGGATGATGTGACCCCCTGCGTGCAGTGCCAGAACTGTCATGCGGAGAGCATGTCGAAAGGGCCCCATTTTGCCAGATGTACGGTAAACCCGAAATGGGCGGTTCCGCTCTATAAACTTAAGGGCATAGAGGCGCCATTGATGAAAAAGAAGGTCGCCGTGATAGGCGGAGGACCGGCCGGCATGAAGGCTGCCCTCACGGCTGCGGAAAGGGGTCACAAGGTTACCCTGTATGAGAAGGACGCGGCACTGGGCGGGCTGCAGAAGTACACTGATTACACACCCTGGGTCTGGACCTACAGGAACTTCAAGGATTACATGATCAATCAGGTGAAGAAGTCCGGG